>Ga0209425_10003208_pt1 | contig 17566 bp, 15 predicted proteins | sample COG_05_FD_184749 | JGI IMG/M metagenome (GOLD analysis project Ga0209425, IMG submission 184749) | Pelagic Microbial community sample from North Sea - COGITO 998_met_05 (SPAdes) (version 2) | ecosystem: Environmental > Aquatic > Marine > Neritic zone/Coastal water | place: Helgoland, sampling...
AATTGAAATGACAAATTGAAATGACAAATTGAAATGACAAATATAAATTTGAAAATATAAATATGAATATAATATATAATTAAAATGGTTAAATTAATAATTAAAAATAAATTATATGATTTAACTGATTATTTAGAAAAACATCCAGGAGGAGAAGAAATAATAACTGATTTAGAAAATAAAAAAAATGCAACTCATACAGATGCAACTAATGATTTTTATGATATTGGTCATTCAGATGAAGCAATTGAATTATTAAAAAAATATTTTGTAAAAGATATTGAAAAAACAAATAATATAAAAGATATTGAAAAGACAGATAAATATTCAAAAAAAAAGTATTTTAATAATAAATGTTTTAATTGTTTAAATTGTTTAATTAATTGTTTAACAACACGATATAGTGATATAATGTCATTTATTACAAAAGATAAATAAATAAATATATTATTATTATATATTACAAAAGATAAATAAATAAATATATTATTATTATATATTACTATTATATATGGAATATAAAAAAATTTATAATTTTAAAACAAAGCGATTTGTAAGTATTTATGGTAAATTAGGAAAAAATATTTTAAAAAAATATATAGAACATATAATTGGTGGTTCAGGTGCTGCTCCAGCAATATGTGATGTATGTAAACAGGGACCCTGTAAATGCCCGTCCGCTGAACACATTGAATGGCATGAATTTGAACCTCAAGATATTGTTTTTCCCAATAGTGCTAAAAACCCTACCCCTAGTAGACATTTAGAAGTTACAGAAGTTATAGTAGATCATGTTCCTGAAACTACCGCACTTTTGTTTGGCGATAAGGTACGAAAATACCAAGAACAAAGTTTTGAGCCTAAATATAAATTTAAAGTAAATGAACCCACATATGTTATATTCGCACACGGTTCATACGATACCGCAGAAAAAATGATATGTAAATCTGAGGATGCATTTAAAAAATTTAACATTGGAACTTTAGTTGAGGAAGGAGTAAGCTTAAGTTGCCATGTCGGTTCCAATCATTTATCAACTGTTAACAGAAATTTACAAACAATATTAGAAGGAAGAATGAATATATATAAAAAGGAACCAACGCAAAATCCTGCTGATGAAAATACATTTTTATTTCCAAATTATATCTTAGGAAATCAAAGTGGTGATAATTTTTTAGCAACTATTGTCAAAATTACTGTAAATAATTCAAATCCTGCAAACCTTGATATAAAATACTATAAATTAAATATTAGTAAGACAGGTCGGTTAATTTCATTTCCTGGAAAAAAATATCCCACAGGCGACTTACACGTTGAATATGATAAAAAAGTTAAATTTTCCGAAATATTAGATGCTATACAAAAAGAAGAAAAAGGGAATAGAAGAGTTAAAAAGATAAATATATGCATTGCATCTTGTCTTAGCGTATCAGGAGAATACAAGCAAAGAAAATCTGGTGATACTATGAGCGAATCATACGATAAGACTGAATTAGAAGTGGATGTTTTAAGTGAAATGCTTGACGATATGTCTTTTGGTGAAAGGATGGAAATAGACCAAAATCGACAAGAAGCATTTAAAAATATAAAGGAAACATTAAAAGCAGCTGAAAGAAGAAAGTCAATGGAAATTGATTATTCATATCGTATTGTTTCTGTTCAATGTCGCCCAGGACAACCCATTGATAATAAATTAAAATCAAAAATGGTGTCTATGTGTCCTTTATATCCCAGTCCAATACCACAATTTAATATAAAGCAAGTAATTTTTTTAGTATTTCATACAAACGAAGAAACAGGTATTGAATTATTAGTAGGGTATTGTTTTGTTAAAAATAATAAACCTAAAGAAAAAACAATCCATAGCATTTGTATAACATCTAAAACATTTGGTGACGACTCATCATATAGTGAATCCGGTTGTTTTAAATTTTTAATAAATCATATAATTTCTGACGAACATCTTAATAAACATGCGTTATATTTAAATTTAGAAGATTCATCCATTGACAATTTCACCATTTCACCAGAGATGATTGACGATTTAAAAATATATAATTTTAGATTTACTACAAATTCAGAAGCGGTCAGACCAACATATGGCGATTGGACTCCTGGACTTAAAGCAAAATTAAAAACCATTATAGACTCTAATAAAACTAATGGACATCTGGACCAAAAGTTTTTATAACATTTATTTGTTTTTACAATATCTATTTGCTTTTATAATATTATTTGTTATAAAAGAAAATTTTAAAATATAATCTATTAAATCTATTCATAATAAGCATCTAAATACTCATATCCTATTTCTTTAATTAGTGTTCTATCTGATATTTTTTGCGAAGTTCCATAAATTTCAAACATACCATCTGTTTTAGTTATATTATTTTTATTTATATTTTCAATAGAGCTATTTATATCTTTTATGAATTGTTTAGCTAATTTCATTGTATGAACCCCTGTAATACAAATATGTAATCCTGGGGAAAACTGTAAGGCATTTAAATTCCAGTTTAATTTTCCCATTAAATTTCCCAAAACATAAATATTAAATTTTTTAGATGAAAAACTAATTACAGTAGTATCAGGTTTGGCATTAACTATTAGTTGATTATTGTTTAATAATTCATTGTAAATATAATCTACAATTTCTAATATTTTTTTCGTTTTATCTATATATCCATCATAACCATGATACATTAATGATGCCCATGTTCCCGCAATAATCGCACCAGACCGGCTTCCAGCCATATTGGGACTTATATATATTCCACCTGGCCAATCAGGTTCTACATAATATTGATAATGAGCCAATTCTTTATTTTTATACATAATTATTGAACTACCCTTTGGAGAATAACCATATTTATGAGCATCCATTGAAATACTTGTAACATTTATATTTTTAAAATTGCATTTATAATCAATTGAATTAATTTTTTCCTTAAATGGTAATATAAATCCACCTAAACATGCATCTATATGAAATCCTATATTAGAATTATTTTTTAAATTATATTTATTAACAACATCTCCTATTTCTTGAACCGGATCTATTACACCATGTGGAAATGAAGGTGCTGATCCTACTACTAAAATAGTATTACTATTAATAGTATTTTTTAAAGCATTAATATCAAATCTATTTTCAATTTCATCCATAATTACTAATTTAATGCCTAAATAATGTGCAGCTTTATTAAATGCCACATGTGCTGATTTACTTATTATTATTTCAGGCTCATCAATTTGAAACATGTGTTTTGAAAAATCACGATGTGCTTTGCATGTCATTAAAATACTTTCGGTACCACCAGATGTTATGTTACCTATCGAATTTTTATTTCCTTTGTATAATTCTAAACACATATTAACAATTGATGACTCCATTCTTTGTAATCCTGGAAATAAATCACTATGTAGAGGATTAGTATATTGAAAAGTTTCAATTGATTTTAATATCACTTCTGATAAATTTTTATCATTTGTATATACAGTTCCCGAAATCTTATTATTTTTTATTGGCTCCGTATTCATATATTTAAACTCACTTATACAAGATAATAATTGTTCTTTTTTAAAACCCTTTTCTGGTAATTTATTGTAGCATATTTCATTATTACCACGTTTAAAAAATTCAGACTTTATTTTATTTACAGTTTTTGTTTTTTTAGACTTAATATAACTAATATTTCGATACATTGATAATATTAAATTCAAATATTTTCGGAGTTTTCGTTTAATTCGGGATGAAAAAAATAATATTAAAATTGTATATAAAAATGTTTTTTTATAGTTTTTATAATTTAAATTGTTATATTTTTTTATATAATTCATAATAAATATTGTTCAAATTGTTTTTTTAAGTATAAATAATACAATTATCTTTTATAAAATAAATAATACAATTATCTTTTATAAATTTCATACTATAAAATAAATATAATAAAAAAATAAAATTTAAAGATTTTAAAGTATAAATATAAATATAAATATAAAATGATAAACAATATAGTTTCTGTATCTTATAATGACTTATTATCTAATAAAAATTTAACAAATATAATTGAACAATCATATGGACAAAATGGACTTGGAATAATTTTAGTTTCAGATTATCCAAATCTGGGTAATAAAAGGGATAAATTATTAAAATTATCACAAATTTTTGCGAATTTACCTAAAAATATAAAAGATAAATATGTTGATCCTAAAAGTAATTTTTCATTTGGTTGGAGTCATGGTAAAGAAAAAATGAAAGGTGGTATCCCTGATATAGCTAAAGGTTCTTATTATGCTAATCCTATACATGATTCTATTACCAATGATGATAAACTAAAAACAGATTATCCTGGAACTTATGGGAATAATATTTGGCCTAAAGATATTTTACCAGAATTTGAATTTGCATTTAAAAATCTGGGTCAAATTCAATTGGATATCGGATTATTAGTTTGCAAACATCTTGATAAATATTTACAAACAATTTCTAATAATATTCATAAAAAAGATACATTTTATAATATGATAAAAAAATCTAAAACATATAAAGGAAGACTATTACATTATTTTCCAAGAGAAACAAAATATAATAGCCAAGAAGATGGTTTATGTGGATGGCATTTAGATCATGGTAGTATTACTGTATTACCATCACCTTTATTTTTAGATTTAAATGGTAATAAAATAAAAAAACCAGATGAATGTGGTCTTTATATTAAATCGAGAAAAGGAACTGTTGTAAAAGTTGATATTCCGGAAAATTGTTTTGGAGTTCAACTTGGAGAAATGTTTCAATTATTAAGTGGAGGGCATTTAAGAGCAACTCCACATTGTGTTCGTTCATGTATTAATTCTAAAATTTCCCGCGAACAATTTGCTATGTTTTTAGATTGTTTCCCCAATCAACCATTAATATTACCTGATTTTTCTTTACCTTATAAAAATGTTATAAATACTCCTTTTTTACCAGAAGGAGTACCTACATTGGAAAGTAGATTAAAAAATGTAAAAATATACCGCGATTTTGTTAATAATACAATCAATGCATATTATAATAGCTAAAAATATAAATATTTAATTTATTGACATTTGAAATATGATTAAACAATATTTAATTTATTTTTTTAATTATATATAGTTTATTATCATCAATATAATTGCCTATATATTCGTTATCATTTATAATTTTCCCAGATGACGGTATAAAAAACTCAATATCCGGATAATTTTTAAAATAATATTTAAATATACTTTTTATATTATTAATTTTAGAATTTGTATTTACAATAACTTTTAATTCTATTTCATCAGTGCTTTTTATATAAATTATTCTATAATTTAATGATTTGTTTTTAATATCATCTATATAAGTGTGTATAATACAATTTGATATTATATTCATTTATATAATAATATAATATACCAAAAAAAAATTTTTGTATAATATATTTAGTAAATTTTATTTTATTTTATTGTTTTTTATTATTATTAATTGGTTTATAAAAATATATTATAAAAAATATTTCATTATATTTCTAATTAACCCAGATTATATTCTTTTTTTTGTTTTTTTTCTACAATATTTTCGCTTTTTTCCTTGAATATAAGTACAGTCTTTATTATTTTCTAAGCATTCTGTTTTAGACATTCCTTTACATATTGCTTTTCTTGGTGGAGATGCTTTTCTTGGTGGAGATGCTTTTCTCGGTGGAGATGCTTTTCTTGGTGGAGATGCTTTCCTAGAAGAAAACGATGCCCCCATTGGTCGAGCTAATTCACTATAATTTATTGATTTCGGTTCTGAATATTTATACTTTTTTTCTTTTTTAATAATTTCCATCTTTATTTGTTCTGGTGTCCATTTATACATTTTAGCCAGTGCATTAACTGTCCTAATTTGAATCTTCATTATTTGGGGTAATAATAATAAATTACGTAAATAGCGTTTGTAATTTACACAATCTTGTATTGTATTAAATACTTTTATTTCAATATCATTATTATTTAAATTATCAAGATATTCTTGTGAAATAATAATTTCAGATTTGTTAATAAAAGAATCAAAATTAAAGTGTATTTTTCTTTTTGGTATATTTAAATCATTTTCATTTACAATATTAACAAGTTCTTTAAAAAGTATTTGTTCTTGTAATACATTTAAATCTGTAGTTTTATCTAAATTAGAACGCATGGGTAGAATATTATCCTGCATATATGTTCCGGATTGAAAATTAAATATATATTTACCATCTAATTTTTTAAATTCACCAGCAAAAATAATACACACTTTACCAGATTTTAAATCTACAAAATTCGATTTTTCTTTTTGCAATATTCTTAATAATATGGAACTATGCTTAGATGAATATTCATATGTAGACAAAACTGGACTAAAATAAATTTTTATTTGCTTTTTAATATTTCGTAATATTATCCATGTATACACATTATCTGGAATTTTTAAAATATCAGTATTTGAATAAATTGGTTGAATTAAATCTACAATCTCACTTTTATTTATAATTAGATCATATCCATTTTCATCACGTGAATTAGGTATATTAATAAAATATTGTTTACCATTTATTATAGCAGTTGGGCAACTAACCGCCGAATAACTATATTTTACCGAATCATAATTTATACAATAATCTTTATCTCCTGACATATATAATATTATATTATAATATTATTTTTGATTAAAGTTTATAATTGTTAATTATTTAAAAATATATTAAAATATTAATTTAAAATGAATGATAAATTTTTTACACAAAATACACATTACGTGCATATAAATAAAAATGATTATTTTAATGAAATAGAAACAATATATGAAGATTCTAATTTATTAATTAACGAATTTAAAACATCATTTCGAGATATTAAATTTATACTAAATGGTAAAGTTAGAATAAATTATAGTAAAGTAATGGATTATTTGATAAAAAATTATGAAAAATATATAAAATATATTTTATATATAATAAATAAAATAACATTTATTAAAGCAATTAATATAATTAAATCTAAAATAGGAAATGATTATCATATAATTTTTGATAGAGAACAATCTGAAAATTTATCTATAAATCTTACACTTCATGCTTTATGTAAGCAAATCTTTATTAATTGTAATTTTAAAATATTTAAGTTAGATAAATGTTCTAAGATTATTTTTGAAAAAAAAATAAAAGTATCTATAATTGTAGATATTATAAATTCAGAACCTATTTTGTTTATATTAAAAATATAGATTAAAACTATTTGTTTTGTAAATTTTTTTGTATGTTATTAAATATAATTTTTTTTTTACCATTATTATTTAACATATGAGAGATAGCTTCATAAATAGTGTTAATAACTATTACTTTAAAATTTTCATCTTCTGGCGGATAATCTCTTTTTCTAATTTTTAGTAAATCATCTAAATTTTTTCCAGGACACAATACAACTTTAACCCCGGCAGATTTAGCACCATCGATTTTGGATTCTAAACCGCCGATTTTTAAAACATTTCCATTTAAATCAATTTCCCCAGTTAATGCATATTCTTTTTTTATAGTAATACCTGTTAATAATGATATTATAGCCAATGTTATAGCTGTTCCAGCAGATGGACCATCTTTAGGAGTAGCGGCGGACGGGCAATGTATATGAATGCCAAATTTTTTATCTTGTAATATTTTATCTTTTAAATTATTAGGAATAATATTCCAAGCAAGTGTTTTAGCTACTCTCATACTTTCTTTCATTACATCACCTTGGCGACCTGTTAATTCCAAATCTAACAAATTATTGGATTGATTTTTAAAAGCCTCAATAATAGTTATACCGCCAATGCCCGCGGATGTAGCAAATAACCCATTTACAAGTCCCACACAATCATTATCATTTATTTTTTTAATATCTGTTTTAGGATATTCATGAAATAATTTATCAATATAATTAATATCAATAGTTATAGGCAATGTAATAGTTTCAGATAAATAATTTAAATTTACTTCTCGAACTATTTCATATAATTTTTCTTTTAATTTACGAACTCCCGCTTCATAGGTATATTGTTCTATTACATATTCTATTGACTTATTATCTATTAATATATCATTTTCAGAATAACCTACATTTTTTAAAATTTCAGGTAATAAATGTTTTTTTACAATTATAATTTTTTCATTTTTACTCAAACTATTAATTTTAATCCTATGTATCCTATCTAATAATATTTTATCAATTAAATTTGGATCATTATAAGAAAATATAATTAAACATTTAGATATATCAAACTTAACTCCTGAAAAATATTTATCCGTAAATTCTTCATTTTGACTAGGGTCAGTCATGTGTGTTAATATTCCTACTATTTCTTTTCCATGCTCTGTTTTACTTATTTTATCCAATTCATCAATATATATTATTGGATTCATACATTTTGCACCTATAATTGCATCTACAATTCTACCCCATGTAGATCCAACATATGTATAATTATGCCCTTCTAATGTTGAACCATTAGACGAACCACCTAATGCTATAAAAATAAAAGGTCTGCTAACACCATTGATATCTTTTAAACAATTAGCAATACCCTTTTTAGCAAGTGTAGTTTTACCAGTACCTGGGGGACCTTCAAATCCAAATACATATCCTAAATTATTACCACTCATCCATTGACCAATTATTCTTTTTATTTGATTTTTCGCATTATTTAATCCATAAACATTTTTATTTAAATTATTTTCTATATTTTCTATATATTTTTTTTGATCTATTTTGTAATTTTTCCATATATAAATTAATTTATCGATATTTTCATTAAATATTGAAAATTCATTAATATTTATTATATTTTGAAAATTTTTGTTTTTTAATGATTTTTGCTTATACTTAGTTATTCTTGTAATAATTTCATTTTTATTACCTGCTTTTTTAAGTTTAAATTTATTACAAATATCTTTTAATTCTTTAATTGTATTATTTAATAAAATAGATTTAATATTAGAATTGTCTTGATTTTTTTTTAAAGTATCTATTTTAACATTAATTAATATTAATTTGTCAATAAATTTATTATAAATTAGAGAATTTTCATTTTTATCTGTTAGATTTTCTAATAATATTTTTATTTCACAAACTATATTTAAACTTATATCATCTAATTTAAATTGTTCTTCAAAATTACATATTTGATTTTTAATGTTGTTTGTTATTTCTATCATTTTATTAGATGTATCTTTTAACTTATATTTTATTGAATCAATTTTATAAATTCCAAAAGGAACTTTTAATAATCCGTCTAAATATTGTTGTGCTTTTGCATTAGTTTCTCCACCTTTTGAGCTATTTATTTCTTTAAGTTTATCTAATGCTTTTGATTTAATATATTCAGAAGCTTTCATTAAATAAATTCTTTTTTCATATGGAATACTATTTTCATTAAAATTAAGTAATTTTTCATTTATTTTATTAATATTTTTTTGTGAATTTTTAAATAATTGTTGAACAGACCAATGTAAAGAACTATATAATAAAGTAGTATTTGTTAAATTTTTTTGAGATGATATCAAATCATAAAGAAGATATGCTAAATATTGTGATTCTGTATCTTCGGTATTTAAAACTAATATAGTGATATAATATCTTTGTTTTTCAATATCACTTATTAAAAAATCTTTAACTAAATCTGAAATTTTTTTTAATTTAAATTTATTTAGATCTTTATGAGCTTTTACACAACTTGAATATATTTTATCGTTACTTAACAAAATAAAATCTTTAATACTTATTTGTTTTAAAAAATTGTTTTTAAAACTCATTGGTATTTCAACATCTTCAAATTTTTTATTTATAGCAACTTCTTTTTTTTTTAAAAAATCTTCTTTTCTTGCAAAATTCAAATCATCTTTTATAAAATAACCATAAATTACTAATAATTTATTTTTATAAGGAAAATATAATTTTCCGCCATATAGTTTTAGTATTAATGGTTTAGTAAATATACTTATTTTATTACATGTTGGGTAATCGAGTTGAAATGTAGTTAATTTTAAATCATTTGAATTTTTAATTATTTTATTTCCATAATTATATAATGTATAAGAAATATTTTCAGAATTAGTACTTTCATATATATCACATCCAGTTGGATTAAATATTTTATTATAAAATTTTAACAATTTTTGATATTTGTAATCTACATTTGATTTATTAAAATTTAAAATTAATATTAAAATATCATTTATATTATTAGACCCGATTTTAAGTACTATATTTATTATATTAAGTTTGATTTTAGCTATATTTAACATAAATGAATACCTAGATTGTCCATTAATATTACAAATACTAATATTACTAGGAATTTTATTAAAATTGGTATTAATTAAATCCATATAATGTTTGTATTCATTTTGAGTTATAATATTATTAATATATGAACATTTAATTCTTATAATAATTTTATCTAAAATATTACTAATAAAATCAACTTGATGTTGTAATTTTATTTTTGTATTTATTTTAGATTTAAAAAATTGTTGAAGTTTAACTATTTTATTTAGATTAAATTTTTTCATATAATTAATATATATATTATAAATAAATTACTGTATATAAACTGATTAATAAACTGATTAATAAACTGATTAATAAACTGATTTATATAAACTGAATAAAAATTTGATATTAATATTTTTTAAAAATAAATTAAAATAAATATTAATATATAATGGGTAAAAATATCAAAGGTGGTTCAAAACATAAAAAATTTAAAAGAAATAGAGATAGTAAAGTTAGAAAAATTAATTTAAAAATGTTAATCAAAGAAGATGAACAAGAATATGCTTATGTTAAAGATTTATTAGGTGATTGTCGTGTAAGAGTAGTATGTTGGGATAAAAGGGAAAGGTTAGGTATTATTAGGGGTAAAATGAGAAAAAGATGCTGGATTACAAAATCTGATATTGTTTTAATTACTCTTAGAGAATTTGAAGATGATAAATGTGATATTATTCAAAAATATGATTCAGAACAAATAAAAGCTTTAGTTAAAAAAGGTGAATTTACAAATGTTTTTGCCAAAAATGGTGACATTTCTACATTTGAATCAGATACTACATATGAAACAGATGCATATGATGATGATGATAGTAACTTTTTTGAAAATAGTAATGTTGATAATACACAAGATAATTTTAAAAATAAAGAAGAAATTACAACAGATGATCTAGAATTAGATTGGGATACAATTTAATATCATTTATATTTAATATCATTTAATATCATTAATATCATTTAATTAATATCATTTAAATAAAACTTGATTTAAAATTTATTTTTATTTTATTATTTAAAACTAATTTTTATTTTATTATAAAATGGGCATTCCTAAATATTTTAAATGGATTACAAATAAACATCCTGAACTAATAATTGATATAAGTAATTCATCTTCTACTGATAATGATGATGATGAATTAATTAAATGTAACTCTATAGATAATTTATTTCTTGATGCGAATTGTTTAATTCATCCTTGTGTTAGAAAGGTTTTATCTGAATATAAAAATCTAATTAATGAACATTTTGATGATTATAAACAAAATAAAAATAATATACAAAATAATTTAAATATTTATTCAAAATTAGAAAAACAAATGTTTAAAGAAATTGAAAAATATATTATTTATATATTAAACTTTTCTAAACCTAATAAATTATTATATATTGCAATTGATGGTGTCGCACCTCGAGCTAAAATGGAACAACAAAGAACAAGAAGATATAGGAGTATGAAAGAAAGAGAAATTATTAAAAACATTAATGAAAAACATAATATAAAAGGTGTCAAAGAGTGGGACACAAATGCAATTACTCCTGGAACATTATTTATGAGTAAAATATCTAATTTTTTTAAAAAAAATTTTAAAAAAAGTCTTAAAAAATATAATATTAATATAATATTTTCAGATACTTCTAGACCAGGTGAGGGAGAACATAAAATTGTAGAATATCTAAGAAAACATGATGATAATGATATAAATTGTATATATGGATTAGATGCTGATTTAATTATGTTATCATTATGTGTTACAAATACTATATTTTTATTACGTGAATCAGTCCATTTTGGTAAAATTAATTTAGATCATTTACTATATTTTTCAATTAATAAATTTAAACAAATATTATTTACTGAAATTAGTGATCTTATTATAAAAGATGATTTTGAAATAAAAACAAATATAGTTATAGATTATGTATTTTTATGCTTTTTACTTGGTAATGATTTTTTACCTCATTTAGTTAATTTAGATATTGCAAATGATAGTATAAATGATTTGTTAATTATTTATAGTAAATTAGTATCTATAAGAAAAACATATTTAATTAATGAAAAAAATGAAATTAATTATAGTTTTCTTCACCAAATTTTAAATCAATTATTTAATAATGAAGATAAAATACTTGTTAAAATACAAAAAAAAATTGATAATAGACGTATTTATAATAATAAATATTCCAATCAAGCTGAAAAAGAAATTAATTTAATTAAATATTATCCTGTAATTAATAAAAATAATTTTTTAAAACTTGGCAGTAAAAAATGGAGAGATAAGTATTATAATTACTATTTTAACATTAATGATACTAATAAATCTAAACCATATATTGATAATGTTTGTAAAATATACATTGAAGGTCTTCAATGGAATATTAAATATTATTTAGAAGGATGTCCATCATGGAAATGGTATTATCCATTCCGAGCTTCTCCATGTCTAAGAGAAATATGTCAATATTTAAAAAATAGAATTTATAATATTAATTTTATAAATGACTTACCATATAAACCTATACAGCAACTAACACTTGTATTACCGATACAGAGTTCTGATTTATTACCAACAAATTATAAAAAAATTATTAATAGTAATTTACCAGGTATATTAGAATATTATCCCACAAATTTTCAATTAGATAGATTAAATCATATATGGTTCCATGAATGTAATCCTGTAATACCAATTATAAATGATGAAAAGATATTAAATATATTAGATAAAATTGAAATCGATGCAATTGACAATTTAAAAAATACTGTTACTAAATCGGATTATTTTATAATTGATTTAAATAAAAAAAAGAAAAATATCACTTTAAGTGTAATTTAGAAAGTATATTTAAAATATTTGTTATATCTTAAATATATTTATACATATTTTGTTTCATAATATTGTCTTAATAATCTTACAGCAGTCTTTAATTCTATAGGTCGTTTTGAACCTCCTGAAAGCTCATTGTCTTCTGAATCGGAATTTTCCCATCCACCACGTTGTGCTCTTGCTTTTTCAAGTTGTTTAATTAATGTTTTTCTTTTTGACGCTGATACTTTGCTTGATTTGTAATGATCGTTTAAAGTTTTCATAGCTGGTTTTTTAGCAACTCTTTTTTTAGCACTAGTTCTTTTTTTTGCTACTACTTTTTTAGCACTAGTTCTTTTTTTTGCTACTACTTTTTTAGTACTTTTAAAACCAGGGGCTCTTCCTATAATTCTAAATTTTTCACTACCTCCAACTTGTACAAATCCGGCTATCATACCATTCGTTGTAATTCTTTTTCCCCTAACAATATCTTGTTCAGTGTATTTTGGCATATTATATATTATAATCAGAAAATAATTTTATAAGTTTATTTTCATATAATTTTCATATAATGTTAATATTAATATTAATGTTAATATTTTATTTATATTTTCTATTATTATTTATATGAAAAATATTTTAATTAATTTAAATAATAAATTATTTGGTTCTGGAAAAAAATCATTAAATTTAAATAATAAGTTCTATATAAATTGTTTAAATCAAAATATTGAAAAATATAATATTTCATCAATTATAGATATTGGCTGTGGAAATTGGGAAATATATGAAAATATTAATATGAATAATATTAATTATCTTGGCATTGATAATGATGAAAATATAATAAAACTTAATCTAGAAAAATATGGAAATGATACTATTAAATTTATAAAAAAAGATATATTAAAATATGATGATATACCAAAAGTTGATTTATTTATAATAAAAGATGTAATTCAAGAAATGTCGAATGATAATATTAAAAAAATTATAGATAAAATTATAGGTCTAAAACCTAAATTAATTATAATTACTTCTGACATTTTACCATATTCTATAAATTATAATTTAAATGTTAAAAATGGATTATATAGACCTATTAGTTTAGAAAATAAGTTATTTAACTATAAATTGTATAACAAAATTTCACATTATGATAAATTTTTATTATTTAAATATATAACCATTTTTTGTGTAATTTTAATTCTTGCTATAAAATTTAAATATAAACTCTATATATTTGTATTAACTATGTTAATTATTATAGGATTTTTATTTCCTAAAAAAGTTATTTATATTTTAAAAAATGATAATTAAAATTTTAAACCTAAAGGCCAAAGATCAAAGACCTAAAAACCTAAAAACAAAATCCAACTTATACTTGTTAATTATAGAATGAAAATCCTATTATTGTAAAATACCTTTACAATAATAAATTTTTTATTATTTTTAATTTCAATAATTGTAACCATAATTATCCACATTATTTATTTTAAATTTTAAATGTCCCTGAAAAATTTAGATTTTTATTATGTTTATCTTCAGTAAATTTATAATAGTTACTACCCTTTTCAGTTATATTTCCAGTAATATATTTGTCCAGTCTGTTATGAACGCATTTATTTAATTTTTTATTTGAAGTTTGTATGAGCTTACACGATGGTTTAGGACATATATTATTTTTTGTTAGTTTTTCCCATTGACAATCATCAATACATTCTGTTTCGGTTTTGATACTACATTTTGTTCCAGATAATAATTTTTTTTTTTTACAACGTCCTTTATACCATTCTTTACCATATTTTTTAGTAGATTTATCATCACATAGCGCACTTACCCAAACCTTATAAGGTTCAATACATTTTTTTAATGCAGTATCATCGTCCGGATTTTTAAAAACGCATTGTATGCATTTATTTAATCCAGCATCAACAATATCATCATATGTACCTAGTTGTAAATTAGCACATTTCACACATTTCTCATAACTGTCATGATCATTAATTAGATTAAAATCTCCACATTTTTCTTCAATTAAATCGATTTTTTCATCTTCTGTTAGAAAACCACCAAGCTGTTTAATATAATTTTTAATTATTTTTCTACCTAATCTACTGGTAATTTTAACTCTTCTTCTTGTTTTGGGATTTATTATTGTTTTATACATATAATAATATAATAATATTATTTGAATATAATTATTTATAATAAATTTAATTTAAACAATAAAGCCGATACTGTAAAAAGAATGAAAATTATTTCTTGAAATGTAAATGGATACGATCAATTAGATTTTAAAAACGATATAGTATATTGAAGTCCTTCTTCTAAATCTATTTTAGGTTTCCAATTTAGTATTTTTCGAGCTAAAGTAATATCAGGATTTCGGTTTGTTGGATCATCTTTTGGTAAATTTTTAAAAATAATATCCGATTTTGTGTCTATTAAAGTATAAAGTATTTCGACTAGTTTCTTAATTGATATTTCTCGAGTATTACCTATATTAACCGGCTTATGATATCCAGAATCCATTAATTTTATAAGTCCGTTTAATAAATCATCAATATAGCAAAAGGACCTTGTTTGGTTACCTGTCCCATATATAGTAATTTCCTCGTTATTTAACATTTGTTTAATAAAATTTGTTACAACTCGTCCATCGTTTATATCCATATTTGGTCCATATGTATTAAAAATCCGAACAATTCGTATATCAATATTATAATTTTTATAGAAATCTGTAAATAATGTTTCCGCAATTCTTTTTCCTTCATCGTAACAACTACGAATCCCTATTGTATTAACATTACCCCTATAAGATTCATTTTGTGGAGATATTTCAGGTTCGCCATAAATTTCAGATGTTGATGCTAAAAGAACTGAACATTTTTTTTCTCTAGCAAGTTCTAAAATATTTAAACTACCTAAAAAATTTATTTTAAGTGTATAAATAGAGTCCAATTGGTATTTAGGCGGAGATGCAGGACAAGCTAAATGATATATCTGGTCAATATTACCTTGTATATCCAATGGGTTAATTATATCGTGTTTTATTAATGTAAAATTTTTATTATTCATTAAAGACTCTATATTACTTTTTTTTCCTGTAAAAAAATTATCGACGCATATAACTGTATTACCATGATGAAGCAAATTTTTACATAAATTAGAACCAATAAACCCTGCACCTCCAGTAATGAGTATAATTTTAGACATTATAATAAGTATATATTTTATTCATTGGATATATCCATATATCTATTGTATATCATATATCTATAATTGCGTCCATTTTAATTAATATTTACATATTTATCTTTTTCTATATGTTTGTACCAATATTAATAAAATGTTAAAAACCTATAGGATGAATACATAGAAAATAAAAATGTTTTTAAATTTCGCGAAAATAAAATTTATGATGTATTTAAATTATATATTAAATTTAAACCATAAACTATGTATCTAAATTAATTTATCGAAATTAAATATATGATAATTTTAATTTTTTTTCCTTAAATTAATATATATGAAAAAGGACCAGCTTTTTAAAAAATACCCGTCGGATGAATTATTTAATAAAGTAATAAATAGTTTCGGTCTTAAAAATTTAGAAGATATTAGATCATTTTCAAGAAAAGATTTAAAAATATTAAAAACAGTTGAACAAATAAATAATATTAAAAATGAATTGTGTGAATGTTATTTACCATGTAAAGCTAGAACCTATTTAAATGGATTAAACGAAAAAAATGTTGTCACAGTATTAAGACAAATACTAAAAACTAAAAATTATACTATTACATCTAGAGAAAAATATATGAGAGGTGAAAAATTTATTATTTATTCTTTAGCATCTATATCTACTAAAGAATATAATCCAGTTATAAATTCTAATATATCACAAATAAAAAAAATAAAAAATCCTATTTTATTAACATTTGATTAAATAATTTATTAAATAATTATTAAATAATTTGTATTAAATAATTTTCTATTATATATTTATAATGGAATATTACCCTTACTCTGAATTTGGAAAAAATAATGGTCCTGGATGCGAACACACTAAAAGTATAAATGTTAAATTTACAAAAGAATATTTTTCAACTACGTCACCTGAAGTTTCTCCTGAAATATCTAGTCCAATCCAAGAAGTATCTGCACCTGAAATGCAAAGTCAAATAGAAGTTCCTGAAATGCAAAGTCAAATAGAAGAACCTGAAATGCAAAGTCAAATAGAAGAACCTGAAATGCAAAGTCAAATAGAAGAACCTGAAACAATAGAAGAACCTGAAATGCAAAGTCAAATAGAAGAACCTGAAACAATAGAAGAACCTGAAACAACAGAAGAACCCGAAACAACAGAAGAACCTGAAACAACAGAAGAACCTGCAAGTTCAAGTTCTAGT
>Ga0209425_10003210_pt1 | contig 17555 bp, 15 predicted proteins | sample COG_05_FD_184749 | JGI IMG/M metagenome (GOLD analysis project Ga0209425, IMG submission 184749) | Pelagic Microbial community sample from North Sea - COGITO 998_met_05 (SPAdes) (version 2) | ecosystem: Environmental > Aquatic > Marine > Neritic zone/Coastal water | place: Helgoland, sampling...
TCAACGTCAATATTCTGACAAAAATGTTTTTAATAATATTAAAACTCATATAGAAAAATTATAAATGAAAAAAATTAATTTAGGTCAAAAAGATCTAATTCACTTTGTTGGTATAGGTGGAATAGGTATGAGTGGGCTTGCACAAATAATGAAAAATATGGGATTTAGGATTCAAGGAAGCGATCAAAATAAAAATAAAAATACTTCAAGTTGTTTAAAATCTGGAATTAAAATATTCATAGGACATTCTCCAAGCAATATTAAAAAAGCTAGTATTTGCGTCAAATCGACAGCAATAAAAAACAATAACATTGAGATCATGTATGCAAAAAAAAATAAAATTCCTATTTATTCTAGAGCTGAAGTTTTAGCTGATGCCGTGTCTTTAAAAAAAAATATTATAGTTACAGGATCACATGGAAAAACCACCACAACATCCTTAGTTGCAAAAATACTATCTGACCAAAAACTAGACCCAACAATTATAAATGGTGGAGTAATTAATTCTCTTAAAAGTAATGCAAAGCTTGGAAAAGGTGATTGGGCAATTCTAGAAGCTGATGAGTCTGATGGCAGTTTTTTAAAACTACCAATAAATTACTCTATTGTAACTAATATTGATTATGAACATTTAGATTTTTATAAAAATTATAAAAATTTAGAAAATTCATTCATAAAGTTTATAAATAAAACTCCACCAACTGGAAAAGCAATCATTTGCATGGATAATAAAAATATTAGACAAATTTTAAATAGAATTAGAAATAAAAATATTTTAACATATGGTGAGAGCAATGAAGCTCATTACCAAATCGATAATATAAAATATAATTTTGACAGTACAAGATTTGACTTAATATTCAAAGATAGACAAAAAAAAATCAAAAAAATCAAAAATATAAATGTAAAACTACTCGGAAAACATAATGTACTCAATTCAGCGGCAGCCTTTATAGTCTGTTTGAATTTAGGAGCTAACCAAAATATAGCTAAAAAGTCTTTAAAAAATTTTTCTGGAGTACAAAGAAGAATGACCAAGGTATTTTCAAAAAATAAAAATGATTTTTACGATGATTATGCTCATCACCCTACTGAAATAAATTCAATTTTAGATGGGGTGCACAATGTAAATCCTACAAGAAAAATTATTAGCGTTTTCGAACCTCATCGATATTCTAGAGTAATGTCTTTAAAAAAAGAATTTTCCAAGTGTTTTTCTAAGTCTAGTTTAGTAATTATATGCCCGCTCTATGCTGCGGGGGAAAAGAGAAATCTAAAATTTAATCTAATTAAATTTTCAAACCAAATTGCTAAAAATTCAAAAACTCAAGTTGTTATAGTTAGAAATGAAATTGAATTAAGTAAATATTTTAGAAAAAACCTGATTAGTGACGAAATAGTGATCGGCATGGGTGCTGGAATCATATCAAAGTGGATAATAGGCCTTAAAACTTCTTTATGAATATAGAAAAAATATTTAAAAAAAAATTCGGTAATAATTTTAGTCAAAACGTAAATTTGTCTAATTATAGTTGGTTTAATTTAGGTGGAAATGCTGAATTTTTTTTTAAGCCAGATGACAAAAATCAACTTATAGAATTTTTTACTGAAGCAAAAAAAAATAATTTAAAAATTACAATTTTAGGGGCTGGCTCTAATACCTTGTTTAGAGATAGAGGAGTTAAAGGTGTTGTTGTAAAACTAGGAAGTAATTTTTCGTATACAAAATTAATTAGTGAAAATATTATAGAAACAGGTGCATCTACCTTAGACCGTAAAGTTGCTAACTTTGCTAAAGAAAACAACATAGGAAATTTAGAATTTTTATCCTGCATACCAGGATCTGTTGGTGGCGCAATTATCATGAATAGCGGTTGTTACGAAAATGATATATCTAAAGTTCTACTGTCAATTGAAGTAATTGATAGAAATAATTTTACTTTAAAAGAAATTAAAAAAGAAAAGATAAAATTTTTATATAGAGGCACTAATTTACCTGAAAATTTAATTATAATTTCAGCTAAATTTAAAGGATCAATCAGCAACAAAGATGAAATACAAAAAAAACAATTTGAATTTATTAGAAAAAAAAAAATATCTCAACCTAGTCAAATTAAAACATGCGGAAGTACTTTTAAAAATATTAGTAAAGATAAAAAGGCATGGATGCTGATAAAAGAATCAGGTTGCGATAATCTTAAAGAGGGAGACGCAATAATTTCAAAAAAACATTGTAATTTTTTTGTAAATAACGGAAATGCAAAATCAACTGATATTGAAAAATTGATTAATAAGGTGAAAAAATTAGTTCATGGTAAAACAGGAGTTAATCTTGAATTAGAGATTAAAATAGTCGGTGAATAAAAAAAAATTTAGAAATGTTCTAGTTATTTTGGGTGGAAATTCCGGAGAAAGAGCTGTCAGTTTGGAAAGTGGAAAAGCTTGTATCAAAGCTCTTAAAAAAAAAAAATATAATGTTTCAGTTTTTGATCCTAAATTTAAAAATTTCAATTTAATTAATAAGAATAAAGTAGATGTAATTTTTAACGCACTACATGGCAAAGATGGAGAAGATGGAATAGCTCAAAGTTATTTTGAATATTTAAAGATACCTTATACGCATTCAGGAGTGATAGCTTCTCACAATGCTATGAATAAAATAATTTCTAAAGAAATATTTATAAAAAATAAAATAAAAACACCTAAATTTTTTGTAATAAATAGAGATTTTTTTAACATCAATGAATTGAAGAAAAAAATAATTAGTAATAAAATTAAATATCCCATCGTAATAAAACCTATTAATGAAGGGTCTAGTTTAGGCGTTAAAGTTTGTAAAAATAATATAAGCTTAATTAAAAAAGTTAAAAAACTTTTTAAAAAGTACGACCAATTAATTTTTGAAGAATATATAGGAGGACAAGAAATACAAGTTGCTGTTATAAATGGAATTTCATTGGGAGCTATAGAGCTTATTCCAAAAAGATTATTTTATGACTACAAGGCAAAATATACTAAAGAAGCAAAAACAAAGCATATCATGCCAGCTAAGTTAAGTAAAAAAAAATATATTGAAGTACTTGCCATCGCCAAAAAAACACACGAAGTTTTAGGATGCAAAGGAGTGACAAGATCAGATTTTAAATTTCTAAATAATAAATTTAATCTTTTAGAGATTAATACGCAGCCAGGAATGACAAATCTTTCATTAGTTCCTGAAATTGCCAATTACAAAGGATTAAGTTTTGAAAATTTGGTTGAGAAAATCTTATTGGATGCAACTATCAATAGATGAAAAAACGATTAGTAATTGCATTAATCATGCTAGTATTACTTAGCACTTATACACCTCAAAAATTAACTTTAAGTTCTATTTTTACGATAAAAGAAATAAAGATAAATAATAATTTTATTTTAAAAGAAGAAGAGATTACAAATAATCTAACCTTTTTATATGGTTCTAATATATTCTTTCTTAATTCAGCTCTAATTGAAAATAAATTAAAAAATTTATATTTTGTTAAAAGTATTGAAATAAAAAAAATATATCCAAACAAATTAAAAATTAAAATATTTGAAAAAAAACCAATTGCAATTTTATATAAAAAAAAAAAAAAATTCTATTTAAGTGAAAGTTTTGATTTAATTGATTATACTTATTTAGAGAATTCAGAATATTTACCTGTAATTTATGGAACCAAAGATAAATTTAAAATTCTTTACAAAAATTTAAAAGAAACTAATTTTCCACTTGAATTAATAAAAAAATACTTCTTATATGAATCAAATAGATGGGATATTGAAACCAATACAAAAAGAGTAATAAAATTACCATCCAAAAATTATAAAAAAAGTTTGAAAAATTTTTTAGATATAAGAGGAAAAAATAATTTTAATGAATATAAAGTTTTTGATTATAGAATTAATAATCAACTTATATTAAGGTAAATCATGTTAATTTATTCTCCAACACTTTTTATAGAAATAAATAAATCAGACTATACCTTTGTTGTTGGTGATGAGGATGAAAATAAACACTTTAAAATTATTTATAAATATGTAGTTCCTTTACAGGGTGTAGATAATAATCAAATAACAGATTTTGATTTAACTTTTAATACAATTAAAAATAACATTTATTCAATTGAACAAAAAATAAATTTTATTTTCAAAGAGTCAGTTTTAATAATTAATAATTTTAATTGTTCTTTCATAAATTTAACAGGATTTAAAAAATTGAATGGATCGCAAATCTTAAAAGAAAATATTACATATATACTTAACTCTTTAAAATCTAATATTGATGAATTAGAAAAAAAGAAAACAATACTTCATATTTTCAACTCAAAATATTTCTTAGACAAAAAAAAAATTGAAAATCTTCCTATTGGATTATTTGGAGATTTTTACGCTCATGAGCTATCCTTTTGCTTAATAAATAATAATGATTACAAAAATCTGAACAATATTTTTGAAAAATGTAATTTAAAAATAAAAAAAATTTTATTTAAAAGTTTTGCAGAGAACACACATATTAGTGATACCTATCTGGATCATGATACTTTTTTTTACCTTCAAATGAATGAAAAAAATTCTCAGATTACCTATTGTGAAAATGATGCATTAAAATTCGAGCAAATTTTTGACTTTGGCTCTGATTTAATTGTCAGTGATATATGTAAAGTCACCTCTTTAAAAAGAGACATTGTAAAAAAGATCATAAATAGCTCTATTTTAAATAAAATTTCTTTAGAAGATGAATTGATTGAAAAAGACTTCTTTAAAAATGAAAACTATATCAAGATTAAGAAAAAATTATTATTAGATATAGCAGAAGCCAGAATTAAAGAGCTTTTAGATAAATTATTAATTAGCAATATAAATTTAAAAGGTTTCAGTAGGAAAGAAAAAGTAATTTTTCTAACAATTAAAGATATTTCACATTTTAAATGTTTTAAGAATTCTTATTTTCAGCACTTATCAAAAAATAATAATTTTACTGTAAAAAGTGTAGAAAATATTTCCACTGAAAGCCTAATGAATACTGTAAATAAACTCGTTAACTTTGGTTGGAAAAAAGAGGCAGTTCCAGTAATAAATTCAAAAAAGTCATTAATTGCGAGGTTTTTTAGTGCTTTATTTGATTAATAACTGTTATTTTTAGAAACATTAGTTGTTTTAAAGGAAAACAAAAATATCTGTATAAAGGCGCATATGCAGAAGATTTACCAACAAACATTCAATAAACCAATTAGTTTTAAGGGTGTAGGCCTACATTCGGGTAAAAGTTCAAAAATAACAATTATTCCGGGAGAGGAAAATCAAGGAATAATATTTAAAAGAACTGATTTAAATAAAAATAATTTAGTCGAAGCAAAATACGATTATGTTTCTTCGGCAAAGCTTTGTACAACCCTAAAAAATAAATATGGCGCAAAGGTATCAACCGTGGAGCATTTGCTTGCTGCACTTTATATTAACGAAATAGATAATGCTATAATTGAAATAGATAATGAAGAAGTTCCAATTATGGATGGATCAGCAAAAAATTTCTTAGAGATTTTTAAAAAAAATGAAATTAAAATATTAAATAAAAAAAGAAAATACTTAAAAGTTTTAGATAAAGTAGAGTTATTAGATGGAGAAAGAAAAATATCAATTGAACCAAATGATAATTCATTTGAAGTTGAATTTGAATTAAATTACAACAATAAAATTATTGGTAAACAAAAAAATTGTGTAAACTTTCAAACTGCAGATTTAAACGAGGTTGCTGAGTCTAGAACTTTTTGTTTGTTTGAAGATATTGAAAAAATAAAAAAAATTGGTTTGGCTAAAGGCGGATCGCTTCAAAACGCAATTGTGGTAGATAAAGATAAAGTTTTAAACGATGGAGGTCTAAGAAACGAAAAAGAATTTGTGAATCATAAAATTTTAGATTTAGCAGGAGATTTTTTATTATCAGGTTATAGAATACTTGGAAAAGTTAAGTGCGACCAAGGAGGTCATGAGCTGACTAATATGTTTTTAAGAAAATTACTAAAATCTCCAATAGCCACTTCGAGCATAGAGCTAAATGATGTTATAATTGCAAAAAAAGAAAATTTAGAACCATTAACAAAAATAGCTGTAAACGCTTAATTTCATACATTAAATATATTATTTTCAAATTAATCTGATATTAATTTAATTATGTTTATCAGAATACTTTTAGCTATTTGCTTAATATTTACTTTAAATTCTTGTTCCAAAAATAAAAAGGCAATTTATGAACCAACAATTACTGTAGATGCTTATAAATTATACGCAGAGGGATTAGAAGCATTTGAAAGAAATGATTTTTTTTATGCGAATAAAAAATTTTCTGAAGCAGAAATTAATTTTAAAAATGTAGATCTAGCAGCAAAGGCTGCAATTATGTCAAGCTTCTCTCTTTATGGAATAAATTTTTATAATGAGGCTATTCAAAACCTTGAAAGATATCTTAAAAATTATCCATCTGACAAAAATGTAATTTATGCTAACTACCTTTTAGCAATTATTTATTTTGAACAAATAACAGATGAAAAAAAAGACCTAAAACCATTGCTAGAAGCTGATAGACGTATTGATCTTTTTATTAACAAGTATCCTAATTCAGATTACGCGATAGACCTTAAGTTTAAGAAAGATTTAATTCAAAACCAATTGGCTGCAAAAGAATTATTTGTATCTAAACATTACATTTCAACTCAAAAATGGATACCTGCAATCAATAGACTAAAAATAATTGTTGAAAAGTACGATAAAACGATTTTTATCGAAGAGGCGCTTCATCGATTAGTTGAAATTCATTACCATCTTGGTTTAGAAACCGAAGCAAAAAAATATGCAAATATTTTAGGATATAATTATAATTCCAGTGAATGGTTTCAGCAGTCATATAAAATTTTAAATAAAGAATATGAAATAAAAAAAAATTTAATATCGAAAGAGAGAAAAAAAGAAAAAGGCATCTTAAAAAAGTTAATAAAATTGATAAAATAATCAATGCAAGAAAAAAAAAATATTATAAATTTATATAAAAAAAAAATTAAAAATATAAAAGAACATAATAAATCTTATTTTATAAAAGATAATCCAAAAATCTCAGATTCAGAATATGATAAAATTAAAAAAGAGATTCTAGAACTAGAAAAAAAATATTCATATTTAAAAGAAATTGACTCTATTGATAAAATCATTGGGGCTGAGCCTTCAAATAAATTTGAAAAAATAAAACATTTAAGTCCAATGCTCTCATTGACCAATGCTTTTAATAAAGAAGATATGGAGGATTTTCATAAAAAAATTAAAAATTTTTTAAATGCTAAAAAAGAAAATATAGAACTAATTGCCGAACCAAAAATAGACGGAATATCTGCATCTCTTGTTTATAAAAAAGGAATTTTAATTAGAGGTTTATCAAGAGGAGATGGCATTACCGGTGAAAATATTTTAAAAAATTTAGAAACAATTCAAAATATTCCGAAAAAAATTAAAGAAAGAAATCCACCTAATTTATTAGAAGTAAGGTGCGAAATATTTATAAGTAAAAAAGATTTTTTTAAAATCAAAGATAAATTTGCTAATCCAAGAAATGCTGCTGGAGGATCACTCAGACAGAAAGATCCTAGCGTTACTTCTAAAATACCTCTTAAATATTTTGCATATGGTTTTGGAATTTTAGAACCAATGACTTTAAAAAAACAGTCGGAGTTCTTAGACATAATTACAAAGTGGGGTTTTGAAACAAATCCATTTTCTCAAATTATAAATGGTATTGACGAAGTAGAAAATTTTCATTCAAAAATTGATGCACTTAGATCTTCTCTTAACTATGATATTGATGGGCTAGTTTATAAGGTCAATGATTTAAATTTACAAAAAAGATTAGGAAACACATCGAATTCACCAAGATGGGCAACTGCATATAAATTTTCTGCAGAAAAAGCAGTCACGGTAATTAAAGATATTATTATACAGGTAGGAAGAACTGGAGCTATTACACCTGTGGCCAAGGTAGAACCAGTTACAGTTGGAGGGGTAGTGGTATCAAATGCAACTCTACATAATGAGGATGAAATTAAGAGAAAAGATATTCGAGTTGGAGATACAATTGAAATACAAAGAGCTGGAGATGTGATTCCCCAAGTAGTTTCTGTAGATAGTTCAAAAAGAGATAACAAAACTAAAAAATTTATTTTTCCAACTAAATGTTTATGCGGCTCAGAAACAAAAAAGGATTTTAGTAAAAGTACAAAAAAAAATGATGCTATAAGAAGATGTCCAAAAGGTTATGAATGCAAATTTACCGCAAAGGAAAAGCTTAAACATATAGTTTCAAAAGAAGCTTTCAATATTGATGGTCTTGGCAAAAAAGTAATAGAACAGTTATGGGACTTAAACATTATTAAAGAACCAGCAAATATTTTTGAATTAGACTATAGCAAAATAAGAAAGCTTGAAGGTTGGGGAAGCCTCTCTATCGATAATTTAAAAAAAGCTATTACTAAATCAAAATTTATATCATTAGAGAAATTTATTTTTTCAATCGGAATAAGACACATCGGTCAAGAAAATGCAAAAATTTTAGCTGGTTTTTTTGGTACAATTAAAGAATTTACAAAACTTTTTAAATTTGACAGTAGGAAAAAAATTTTAATAAACCTTGTTGAACTTGATGGAATTGGAGAAACACAAATTGACTCTATTAACATTTTCTTTTTGAATGAAATTAATACTAAGATAGTTCAACAATTAATTAGCAAATTAACAATAAAAAATTACATAGCGCCTAATGTTAATGGAAAGTTTTCTAATAAAAAAATAATGTTTACAGGAGGATTTAAAAACATGAGTAGATCAGAAGCCAAAACAATCGTAGAAAATAATGGCGGTAAAGTATTAGGTTCTATCTCTAAAAAATTAGACTTTTTGGTTGTTGGGGAAAATAAACCAACCAAAAAAAAAATTGATCAAGCAAAAAAATTGAATATTAAAATTATATTAGAAAAAGAATGGAAAAAGTTTTAGATGGCAGAGCAAGATTTATCTAACTCTAAAATTTCTGATTTATTCATAAATTTTTTAAGATTATCAAACACTTTCTTGTGATAATTATTTAACCATTTTTTTTCTACTTTATTAAGCATTTTTATATCTATCAATGTTTTATCAATCGGGGCCATAGTTAAGTTATCAAAATAATTTTTTTGTTTATTTTTTTTAACATAGATTAAATTTTCAATTCTTATCCCAAAATTATTTTTTTCATAATAACCAGGTTCATTAGAAACAATCATACCTTCTTGAAAATTTACAGTGTTACTTTTCGAAATTGCATGAGGACCCTCATGTACATTTAAAAAATACCCAACACCATGGCCTGTTCCATGAGCGTAATCTAAATTAATTTCTCTTAAGTATTTACGCGCATTTGTATCAATCATTGAACCCGTAGTGTTCTTTTTAAGATTAAAGTTTGCGACAGCTATATGTCCTTTAAGAACTCTTGTAAAAATATTTTTAATTCTTTTACTAGAATTATCTAAAGAGATTGTTCTCGTTACATCCGTAGTGCCATAGTTATATTGACCACCAGAATCTACTAGATAAATATCACCTTTTTTTAATTTTCGATTTGATTTTTTTGTAGCTTTATAATGAATAATAGCTCCATTAGGACCAGTACCTGAAATTGTTGGAAAACTTAAGAAATTAAAGTTCTTATTTTTTTTTCTAAAACTTAATAATCTTTTTTCAGCACTTATCTCAGTAATTTTTTTCTTGAGAAAATTATTTTTTAGCCAAAATAAGTACTTCGTTAAAGCTGCCCCATCATAAATATGTGCATTTTTAATGTTGTTAATTTCTTTTTTTGTTTTTACTGCTTTCAAAGCATAAATAGGATCTTGCTGATTAAGTATTTCATTATTTTTAAAAATAAAATTTTCATAAAAGATAGAACATGTATTTTTATCTATTATTACTTTTTTTTTATAAATTTTTGATAGGATCGTCTCTATATTGTTAATGTTAATAAATTTAACTTTACTAAATATTTTTCTAAATGAATTTGAAATTTTATTTAAATCACAAAAAAAATTTATGTTTTTTTTATTATCAATTAAAACATGACTATGAGGTATAGGCGTAAATTTTGTGTCGTTTCCTCTTATATTAAAAAGCCAAGCATTGTTTTCACTAGCAGTAATAAATTGACAGTCAGCTTGATTTTTCTTTAATTTGTTTACAATTTTATTTATTTTTGATTTATAGCTCTCGCCAATTGAAATTTTAGGTAAAATATAGAATTTTTTTTTAGAAATTCTTTTTTTTCTGATCCAAATCTTATCGATTAAATTATTATTCAAAGGAACATATTTACAACTTGTTTTCCCAAAAAAAATTTTTAAAGATTTTTTGGTAAATAACTTTGGGTCAAAACCAATTTGTAGTTTTTTATTTTTTAAAACTTTTTGTGGTAGTTCATGAGGTATAGTTTTTATACTGAAAAATTTTCCACATTGTTTATTAGCCTGAAGTGTATATCTGCCATCAACAAAAAGATAATTTTTATTATCTAAAATTAGTGCAAAGCCATATGAACCAGTAAAATTAGATATATATTTTAGACGATCTTTGTAGTCAGGGATATATTCTCCAAAAAATTCATCATTTTTAGGAATTATGTAACCATCTATCTTTTCACTCTTGAAAATATTTTTTAATTTATTTATTTTTTCCATTTAAGAACTTTATTTTTTTTATATCGATCCCATCCAGGACTCCTATATTCTTCATCAAATTCGATAGAATTATCTTGGTTAAATTCAAAATCATCAATCGTTTTATCAATATTAATTTCATTTTTTTCAACACTATCTTCCGGAATTTCATTAATAAATCTAGATGGCAAAGCATCCATCCAATCACCGTGATAAGTTCTTTTCATAGCAAAAGATAAATAGGCCTCCTTTTTTGCCCTGGTAATTCCTACATAAGCCAATCTTCTTTCTTCCTCTAAGGCAAAATCTCCTTTTTCTTCTAGAGATTTTTGATGCGGAAATAGTCCTTCCTCCCATCCAGGTAAAAATACAACATCAAATTCCAATCCTTTAGCAGCATGCATTGTCATTAAATTTATTTTTGCACCTTCCCACTCTTGGTCGATTGAGGTAGCTAAAGCAACATGCTCAAGGAAATCTTGTAAATTATCATAGTCTTGCATTGCTCTTAATAATTCTTTTAAATTTTCCAACTTATTTTCGTTTTCTAAATCTTTTTTATTTTTTAATATTGTAGAATAACCAGATTCATCTAGGACTAACTTTAATAAATCAAAATGTTTTATTTTGGAGGTGTCTTTACGCCATTTCATAATCATGTTGATTAATTGAGTAAGTGAAGTTTTAATTTTAGGTTTAAATTCTCCTTTTTCTATAAGTTTTATAATTGAGTCTTCTAAGCAGAGATTATTATTTTTGCCAAATTGATATATTTGTTTTAAAGTACTTTCACCAACACCTCTTTTAGGTGAACCAATTACTCTTTCAAGAGCTAAATCATCAAATTTTTGATTTATAATTCTCAAATAGCACACTGCATCTTTTATTTCAGCCCTTTCATAGAATTTGATTCCTCCTAAAACTCGATATCCAATACCTACTTGTAAAAATCTTTCTTCAAATTCTCGAGTTTGATAAATAGCTCTAACTAAAATTGAAACATTGTTGAGTGAATATTTTTTTTTTAGTTTATGTTCAATTATATCACTTATTCCTTGAGCTTCTTCTTTTCCTGTTTTGTAACAATTTAATTTTACCAGTTCTCCTTGATTAGCTGATGACCATAATTTCTTACCAACCCTGCTTGAATTATTTGATATTAAAGCGGAAGCAGTTTCTAAAATATTTTTTGTAGATCTATAATTCTGCTCTAATTTAAAAACTTTACAATTTTTGTAAATTTTGTCAAAAGTTAAAAAATTTTTTATTTCTGCTCCTCGCCAACTATAAATTGATTGATCATCATCACCTACACAGCAAATGTTTTGATCACTATTAACTAGCAAGTTTAACCATTTATTTTGAATAAAATTTGTATCTTGAAATTCATCAACTAGAATATATTTAAAATTATTTTGATAAATTTCTCTGATATCTTTATGATCTTCAAATAATTTTACACAATATAAAATTAAATCTCCAAAATCGAATGCATTCAAATCTTTAGTTTTATTTTGATAAATTTCATAAACTTTTAAAATTGATTTGATAATAGAACTAGATTTTTCTAATTTAACATTTTTTGGCAACAAACCTTTATTTTTCCACTGATCAATATGAAACATAATAAGTTGAGGAGAAAATTTTTTTGCATCCAGATCTTCTCCTTTAACAATATTTCTTATTAATTTTTTCTGATCATCGGTATCTAAAATAGTAAAGTTACTTTTGTAGCCTAAGGCTTCGGCATGTCTTCTTAAAAACTTAACGCTTATAGAATGAAATGTACCCAACCATGGAATAGCACTAGAGCTACCTTTAACATATTGCATCACTCTATTTTGCATTTCTTTTGCAGCCTTATTAGTAAATGTCACACATAGTATTTGATTAGGCCAAGCTTTCTTTTGATGAACAATATTAATAAGTCTTGTTGTTAAAACTCGAGTTTTTCCTGAACCAGCACCAGCTACAATTAAATTTGGACCCTCTGTATTGATAACAGCTTCTCTTTGCTCTTTGTTAAGGTTTTTAATTAAATTATCTATATTATCCATATGAAAGAATTTTCATTTATATACTAGTTAAAAAAATAAAAAACATGATAAATAAAATTTACAAAAGAATTCACAATAAATACTCAACACTATTTAAATTTTTATTTTTTTTAAGGCACCTTTTTGTAATTTTTTTTATTTCTGTGGTTTTATTTTTATCGATTCCTCATTTTCTAGATATTCAAAAGAACGATATACAAATTAATGATTACTTATTAAAAAACTATGGCTTAACAATTAATAAGTATGAGAATATAAAATATAATTCTTTACCAAAGCCAAACTTAGTAATTCAAAATGTTGATATAACAATTGAGGCCAACTCTTTACGCATGAATACTGATAGTTTAATTATTTATCCAAAATTATTTAATATTTATAATTATAAAAATTTCAAAGCAAATAAAATAATTATAAATAAAAGTAAGATATCATTGTTAGACTCTAATTTAAAAATTTTCATTGATTATATTTATAACTTAAAAAACAAATTTACTTTTAAAAATTTAAACTTAAAAATAAGCAAAGAGGAAACACCATTTATAAATATAAAAAAATTAAATTTTTCAAATTATGGTTATGATAAAAATATAGTTAGAGGTGAGTTATTTGATAAAAAATTCAAAATTAAAATCAGTGAAGAATATGATGAAATAAATTTCAAAATATTAAAAACTGGATTTGATGCACAAATTAGCTTCAATGAGAAAAAGACAGAATCTGGTATAAGTGGTATTTTTAAATCTAAGTTGCTTAAATCAAAATTTAAATTTAATTTTAATTTAGATGAAAAAAAATTAAGAATGTTTAATTCTTATTTTAGAAATAGCAATATATCATTTAAAAGTGAAAGCATAATAACTTATCGACCTTTTTTTTCTTCTCAATCATTTTTTGAAATAGAAGATGTAAATACTAAATTATTAAAATATATCAATCTAAAAAAAATTCTCGGTTCTAAGCATCTAATAAAAAAAATTAATATCCAGGATGAGATAAATTTTAAGTCTAAAAATTTTGACAGAAATTTAATAAATGATCTGAATTTAAATATTAATCTAAGGTATGGAAAATTAATCTATACAAAAAAAATTTCTATTTCAGATAATATAATTATATGCAATGGAGATATAAATTTATTAGATGAATATCCAATTTTATATTTTGAATGTTTAATTAAAATAAATGATAAAAAAAAATTTTTAAAAAAATTTTCAATTAAATATAAAAATAAAAATGAAACACTTAAAGTCACTGCAAAGGGTAATATCAACATTTTAAACAATAAAATAAACTTTAAAAATATTTTAATTAATCAAGATTATAAAGCACAAAAAGAAGATTTGAATTATTTTAAGCAATCATTTGAAAAAATTCTTTTTGACAAAGATTTTGTTAATATTTTTAATATTAAAAAAATTAAAGATTTTATTTTAGAAATTTCCTAAATTATTTAGGTTTAGTCATTTTAAGGGGACTCATAATTTTATCGTATTCTTTTTTATCAATTAACCCTGCTTTGATTACTTCTTCTTTTAAAGTTGTTCCATTTTTATGAGCTGTTTTGGCAATATGCGCCGCCCTATCATAACCAATTTTTGGCGCCAATGCAGTTACCAACATTAAGGAATTATCTAATAAATGTTTTATTCTTTTTTTATCTGCCTTGATCCCCTTCACACAATAAAGAGCAAAAGTTTTTGATGAGTCACTCATAATTTCAATTGATTGCAAAATATTATGAATGATCAATGGTTTAAAAACATTTAGTTCAAAGTGTCCATGTGAACCTGCCATCGTAATACCGTTATGATTGCCTATTACTTTTACACAAACCATAGTAACAGCTTCAGACTGTGTAGGATTAACTTTCCCTGGCATAATGGATGAGCCCGGTTCATTTGAAGGAAGTATCAACTCTCCATAACCAGCTCTTGGACCTGAACCTAAAAATCTAATATCATTTGCAATTTTCATCAAACATACAGCAGTAGTATTTAAAGTTCCTGAAAAATTAACAATTTCATCGTGAGCCGCCAAGGCCGCAAACTTGTTTGTAGCAGGTTTAAAAGGTAGCTTTGTAATTTTGCTAATTTCTCTAACAATCTGTTTATCAAAGTTTTTTTTAGTATTTAGCCCAGTTCCAACAGCAGTTCCACCTTGCGCTAAATTATAAATTTCTTTAAGAGCAATCTCAATTCTTAAAATACATTGTTTTAGTTGTGCATGATAACCTGAAAACTCCTGTCCTAAAGTAAGAGGTGTAGCATCTTGTAAATGAGTTCTACCAACTTTTACTACAGATTTAAATTCTTTAGATTTTTTTGATAATTCTTTTTCTAACAGTTTTAGTGATGGTAAAAGTTTTTCCCTAGTTTTTAAGGCAATAGATATATGCATGGCTGTAGGAAAAACGTCATTGGTAGATTGTGATTTATTTACGTGGTCATTAGGATGGACTGGTTTTTTTGAGCCTAATTTACCACCCATAATTTGAATAGCTCTGTTAGCTATAACTTCGTTTACATTCATATTAGTTTGAGTACCAGAACCTGTTTGCCAAACTTTTAATGGAAAATGCTCATCATGTTTTCCCTTTATTACTTCGTCTGCCGCTTTAATAATGTTCTTGCTCAATTTAAGATCTAAATCTTTATTTTTGGCATTAACAATTGCAGCAGCTTTTTTAACAATGGCAATTGAATGAATAACCAGAGGTCTAACTAAGAAATCTCCAATATTAAAATATTTATTTGATCTTTCGGTTGAAGCACCCCAATACTTATCACCAGGAACTTTAATTTTACCAATACTGTCAAATTCTATTCTGTATTTCATAATTGATTCACTGATATAATACACTCTTATTAATTAATTATAAATTATAAAGGATAAGAAATGACCAATTTTGAAAGTGTTAAAAAGTTTATGGAAACTTTTGGGCAAGAAGTTAAAGAAAAGGCTGGTTTTCCAAATGAAAAAATTACTACTCTTAGATACGATCTTATAAAGGAAGAGTTAGGTGAACTTAAAGACGCATTAAACGACAAAGACATTAAAGAGGTTGCAGATGCGTTAACTGATATTTTATACGTTACTTATGGCGCGGGTCATGCGTTTGGTATTAACTTAGACATATGTTTCGAAGAAGTGCAAAATTCAAATATGAGCAAATTAGACTCTGATGGAAAACCGATTTATAATGATCAAGGAAAAGTTATGAAAGGCCCTAATTATTTCAAACCTAACCTCTCTAAGTGTTTAGTCTAATGAAAGAAAATTACTACTGGATACTTATTGGAATAGCTCTTGGCTTAGTTATTTACTTGGCTGATAAATACATTTTCTAAATAATTATTATAAAAAAATTTGATATGGACAGCTATCGTTTTCAAAATTTAAAAATAGTTTTATCAATATTCTATTTTATCTAAAACATCTGAATTTATTTTATAATTTGTCCAAATAACCATTTTATTAAATTTATGTAATGCTGTTGAATATTTATGAAAATTTTCATTATCATAAATTTCTAGAAAATCATCTTCATTTCTTTTTAAAAAAATATTTTTAAAGAAATTTTTATTAAAATAAAATAAATGAGGAAAAAAATTACCACTTTTTTTTCTTAAATTAGATTGATGAAGATATTAAGGAAGAAAGGTAAATCTTATAAAAAGATTTCTGAAGTGGTAACTAAATCTACTCGTAAGAAATTTCCTCAATCTTGGGTGTTTAATATTCTTAAAAGAGAAAGCACAATTCTACCTAATGAGGAGATTATTAGACACAACATCTGTAATGTAGAACTTCAACCTAATATTTGTGACATCTAATTTTCTTTTGGATTTTTCTGTGGTACATAATTAATAAATGAAAATACCAGCGAATAAAAATCAAAAAAAAATTGATTTAAAAAAATCATTTGTTCATTTTATAGGACCAAAGAACTCTTGGAGGACAAATATAAAATCAATACTTACATTTGAAAATAATAGTCTCTTTTTAGTAAAAGAATGTAGAGCAGAACTTGTAGGAGCAAACCTCTTTAATCATCCAGGGAGATATGAGTTTCTTGGTATTGTAGATGATGATAAAACACATTTTATTAGAACACAACCACTAGACGGTAATTTCAAAAATATTCAATTAAATGCTCAAATAAAAAATAAAAAAAATATAGTTAAGGCAGATATTGAATATTTAAGTTTTGAAAGAGTTAATGAAATAGTTTCATCTGACGAAACATCAAGTATATATTGTGAAATTGAGTATGAATATGAGAGTATAAAATATAATTTAACTTCTAAATGTGAATATATAAATTATAATACTTTAAAAAATAATGAGAAATATCTACAACCTATAATGGGATATGTACCTTTTATTTTAGACAACAATTTAAGATATGGTTATGTTGTTATAAAAGTAAATGAAAAAGTTAATGGCAATTTAGAATTTTTATTAAATGAAAAATCATCACTCTTTAGTTTGAGTTTGGATGGAAAGGATAATTTAATAAAAAAACTAATTAAAAACATTTTGAATAATTTATTATTTTTTATGAAACAAAATAATTTTACAAAACTTATTTCATTGGAAAATAGTAAAATAAATTTTTTTAGATATATTTAAACTCTACTCTCCACATATCGTCTAATTAAGTTTTCAACTATATTAGACATTTTTCTCATATCTTTATCAGTGACGATTTTAAACCTATCAATCGTATGTTTGTTAATTGTGTAAT
>Ga0209425_10003216_pt1 | contig 17531 bp, 15 predicted proteins | sample COG_05_FD_184749 | JGI IMG/M metagenome (GOLD analysis project Ga0209425, IMG submission 184749) | Pelagic Microbial community sample from North Sea - COGITO 998_met_05 (SPAdes) (version 2) | ecosystem: Environmental > Aquatic > Marine > Neritic zone/Coastal water | place: Helgoland, sampling...
CATTTCTAATCGAAGAAAAATCTATTTGAACCATCATTGGATAGATCATTAACCACACCAATATTGCAACGGGTACATTAACTGTAGCAATATTCCAATCACTTAATACCTCAATAGAATCACCAGAGACAAACCCTAGGCCAATACCGGCTATAATACATAAGATTACCCAAATCGTTAGGTACTTTTCGAAAAAACCTATTTTACTTTCTTCGCTCATTTTATTTATTAATTGCTGAAAACAGAAAAAACATTTCGGTTGCAATTTCTATTGATCTTGCATCATACATTTCTTCTTCTTCCGGTGTCCCATCAAATTCTTTCGGATCATCATATCGAATTGGAATTCTTTTTTCCGCACCTGGTATGAAAGGACAGTTCTCATCCGCATGAGAACAAGTCATAATAGCCGAGAAATTTTCTTTTGGACTGGTTTCATCATCAAATAGCTTTGAAAATGCCACAATGGGCTTCAAATTCTTACTGTACTTCACAAAGTATTTTGGATTGTTTTCGCCTTCAGCACTAATTTCAAAACCAAATCTTTTTAAAGACTCTACAGCTCGCTCATTAAATGCAGTTACTTCAACCCCTCCTGAAAATGAATTGATTTCAATACCTGAATATACAGAAGCCACTTTAGCCCATATTTGACTAAATTGACTTCTTCTTGAATTATGCGTGCAAATAAAATTTAAGTTGATAGGTAATCCTGCCTTTATTTTATTTGCAACATAATCAATCAATACTTGAAGAGATTCTTGACGTTCTTTAGGTATATTCTCAGTATTTATCGAACTAATGACTTCTTTTAATTTCGGATTCAATTCTATCATTTTGATTGGAGATATAAATTTTAACAACATTTTTTATTCAATACTATAGTTTTGGAAATATCATTTAAACCTTCTAAAAAGGACTTCCACACATTGTCATTGATACAATAGCAAACATTTTTCCCTTCAATAGTCCCCTGAATCAATCCAACTCTTTTTAATTCAGATAAGTGCCTACTAATCGTAGGTTGTGCCAGTGGAATTTCATCAACAATATCATTGCATATACATGAAGGGGATTTAGCCAGGTGTTCAATAATTGCAAGTCTAGCCGGATGACCTAGAACTTTTAAAATATCCGCAGTTTGATTAATTTCTTTGGTAAACCCATCTGTTTTCGTTATTCCCATATTGCAATATTACAATATGTTTATTGGAAGTCAAAATGTTTCATCAAGAATATTCAATGCTCCCGATTTGGAGACTAGCTAAAGAGCTATTCCCACGAGCTTTGAATGCTGAATAATAAGGTTAGAATCTTTCATTAAAAAGTTCGATATTTGACCCGTTCTGTGTACAAAAAAGGCTCTCAATAATTGAGAGCCTTTTTTCATTTTATAGTTAGATGTTTTGTGCCTTACTCTACGGAAGCACACTCCCAGCCAATAGCTTCTAATTTTATGGATTCTGCCTCAACATCTACCGTCTTTCCGCACTCTTCCCTGCTATCGGTAGAAGCAACTGTTGATGACCATGTACAACTAGCAGATTGCGTGCAAGCCTCTTCAAGCGCTTTTTCCTCCGTATATGAAATATCTGGGTGTGAGGTCGGAATCCCAAGGCACGTGCATTCCCCATCAAAAATATCGGTAGTACAAGTTGTACATTTTTCGCAGCCGTAAAATCCAGTAATTAGGATGGTTAGAAGAATTAGTTTTAATGATCGCATAGGTTTTGATTTTATTAGATTAGGATAAACATACATCTTCTTTGATTGTGGGCTGGTTTCAAAATCGGGGGCAGACAGAGGATTTGCAATGTATTATCGCGTTGTCAACTCACTCATTTAGTTACATTTGCACCCCTTTTTCAGGTAAAAAACTATGTCTCATCAGGTCAAAATTTGCGCAGGAACATCAACCATTGCTTTAGGAGAGCGGATAGCTTCGAGCTATGGGCTGAACTTAGCGCACGTCAATATTCTACGCTTCAGTGATGGAGAATTCCAACCGTCTTTTGAAGAAACAGTGCGTGGGGCGGATGTGTTCATTATTCAGAGCACCACCCCGCCTGCCGACAACTTGATGGAATTATTGCAGATGGTGGATGCTGCGAAGCGCGCTTCTGCAAAAAACATTATCGCTGTAATGCCATATTACGGTTATGCCCGACAAGACCGAAAAGACAAGCCAAGAGTATCCATTGGATCAAAGCTCGTGGCAAACTTGCTGATGGCTGCCGGTGTGACTCGTGTAATGACAATGGATCTTCACGCGGATCAGATTCAAGGATTCTTTGAAGTTCCTGTTGATCATTTATTCGCTTCGAGCATTTTCTTACCCTACTTGATCGAACTAAACCTTCCAAACTTGGTAATGGCAGCGCCAGATACTGGAGGCACCAAGAGGGCGAACGCCTATGCAAAGCACTTGAACTGCGACTTGGCAATCTGTTATAAGCAACGAAAGGTTGCTAATGAAGTAGCATCCATGACGGTCATTGGAGATGTCAAGGGCAAGGATGTAGTTATCGTTGACGACCTTATCGATACAGCTGGCACATTATCCAAATCGGCCGAAATGATGATGGAACATGGAGCCAACTCCGTTCGAGCCATGATCACACATGGTGTGCTCAGTGGTCCTGCATATCAGCGCATTAACGACTCAGCGTTAACTGAACTGGTAATAACAGACACAATTCCATTAAAGGAACCTGTAGATAAAATTAAAGTACTTAGCGTGGCAGATTTATTTGCGAGCACCATGCGAAGTGTAGTAAGTTATGAATCAATCAGCTCGCAATTCATTATTTAATCATAAGCACGAATCGATATGAAAACGATCGAAATTAACGGACATCTACGAGAGTCATTAGGCACAAAAAACGCCAAACAATTGCGTAGAGAAGGTCAAGTTCCATGTGTAGTTTATGGAGGTGAAAAAAACACTCACTTCTATGCTGACGAAAGAGAACTCAACAAATTAATTTACACCCCAAACGTCTATCAAGTTTTGCTTGATATCGACGGAACCAAGGTGAACGCGGTAATGAGAAACCCCGAGTTTCACCCCGTAAAAGACAATCTTTTACATCTCGATTTTATCGAGGTGTTGAGTGGAAAGCCTACAACCATGCGTATTCCGCTTACGTTGACTGGCGCATCTATCGGAGTTAAGAATGGTGGTGTACTTAGACACAATGCTAAGAAGCTACTTGTGCGAGGTGTAATTGAGAATATTCCTGATGAGATCGCAATCGATATCACAGACATGAAAATTGGAACCTCGAAAAAAGTAGGTGAAATCGACATTAAAGATCTTGAAGTTCTTGAGTCAAGCAACCGAGTAGTTGTGGCAATTAAGACATCTAGAAAAGCAATTGTTGAAGAAGAAGTTGAAGGTGAAGAAGGCGCTGAAGGTGAAGAGGCTACTGCTGAAGGCGATGATGCTGCTGCCGAAGCTCCTGCGGAAGCTTAATATATACTATGAAGTATTTGATTGTTGGACTCGGGAATCCTGGACCGGATTATATAGAAACTCGACACAACATTGGATTTAAAACATTGGACGCACTCGCAAGTGCGTCCAATGTTGTTTTTACCCCAGCCAGATATGGTGATAAGGCCGAGCTGAAACACAAGGGAAGAACCTACATTCTTATAAAACCTTCAACGTTTATGAACCTAAGCGGCAAGGCAGTGAACTACTGGATGCAGGAAGAGAAAATTCCAGCAGATCGATTGATGATTATCACCGACGATTTAGCCCTCCCTTTTGGCAAGATTCGCATTCGCGCTAAGGGCAGTGATGGCGGGCACAATGGACTAAAGAGTGTTCAGGAAGTTCTCGGTCACAATCAATATCCTCGACTTCGCTTTGGAGTCGGATCTGATTTTAGCAGTGGCCAACAAGTACACTATGTGTTGTCTCCCTGGGCTACCGAAGAATCTGAAGCACTACCTGGCCGACTTTCCATTACCTCAGATGCTATCCTCTCATTTGGATCCATTGGACTGGAAAGAACTATGAACTTTTTTAATAACAAATGACGTTTCGAGCATCCTTTTGCTTCTTTATGCGTCAAAAAGGGTGTTGTGAATTCTTAAGTCGAGAGTTATAACTTTGAATAACAAATAAGTAAGTAATGAAAAAACTCATCCTGATACTTTCAATGATCACTTTTGGACTGGGATCATTCGCGCAAGCCCCCACCTATGTATATGTTGAAACAGCTGTTGAAGGCAACGAGACTGTACGAACATTCCATGTAGAAGATAACTATTGCCAAGCGCTCATTGATCAATTCACTGCAGACTATGGCATGCCTGAAGGCGCAGGAACAGGTAATTTGAAGTGGAAAAACGTAGACATAACCGGGATTGGCACAAACTTGACCATACAAGCCAATGACGGAGCTCGAATTTTTGATGGCACCAATTGGTCGCATAGCACTTTTCTAAATGGGCCAGATATGATGGCGAAGCTCAGTGCAGATCCTGCCAGAGCAAGAAGAATGTACATCACCATTAAGAAGGGCGGAAAAAACAAAGTCAATTCCACTGAAAAGGAAACCACGTTTGTGAGTATGGCCGAAGCAATAATGTTGGCAGAGTAAGTGATTTAGTCGACCTTCGATCTCGACAGAATCGAGTGGGATACAGAATACGACATTTAAAGATTAAGGCGCTAACCATTTTTTCAAGATGGTTCAGCGCCTTTCCTTTTTACATACAGGGTAGAATGGATATTGATCGACGTTCCATTTGGTATGACCATGCCTTTAATAAAACATATGGTGGCTTCTTTCCATCGGACCGAAAGACTCCCCACAAGGTAAGCTTACAACCACATGATTCCGTAAGAGAAGACATGCTTCACCTGATTTGCCGGAGCATCTCTGATCGGTCAGTCGATGGAGCGCTTGCCGAACTAGGTGTGTTTCAAGGTGAAACCGCCAAACTCCTTCACAACTACTTTCCCAAGCGTCGATTTTTTCTCATCGACACCTTCGACGGCTTTCACGAAACGGACGTGCAGCATGAATCCCGAGAGATGGGAGTTCAAACTACGGTGGACCACTTTTCGGAAACAAGCGAATCACGCGTGCTTCGCACAATAAACCCATCTACTGATAATCTAGAAATCATAAAAGGCTACTTCCCTGACAGCATTACGCCGAGTTTGAGCGAGAGTCGATTTGCGCTGGTGCATCTTGATGCTGATTTGTACAATCCTACAAAAGCGGGCTTGGCATTTTTCTATCCCCGTCTCAATCCGGGCGGAATATTGGTTATTCATGATTTCAATGCCTGGCCAGGGGTGCGTAAGGCTGTACTTGAGTATTGTGAATCGGAGAAGTTAATTCCGCTACCCATGCCAGACAAAAGTGGCTCATGTGTCATCATCAAGCCCATTGGATGAAACTAATTTTCGATCCTGATACGCTGAACTCTCTTGTAAATAGAATAGACAACCTTAATGCTAGTTCAAATCCGCTATGGGGCAAAATGTCTGTAAATCAGATGCTAGCACACTGCAGCCTTACATTTGAATACAACAATGGTCAGCGCCAAGCCAAGGTTCGTCCTATACTGCGGTTCTTGCTTAGACCAACGATGCGAAAAACAATCCTAAGTAAGAAGCCCTACAAGAAAAATGGCCCGACGGCACCGTATTTTAAAGTTCCAAACCCGGAGTCGTTCGAACTAGAAAAGACACGATTGATCACTAATCTTACGCAGTATTCCAAGAATGGCCCACCCAAAGCCGAAGCCATAGAACACGTTTGGCTGGGGCATCTTTCAGCCGAAGATTGGAGCTGGCTGATGTTTAAGCACCTTAATCACCACCTAGAGCAATTCAATGTATGATGGAAGTTATCTCGATTGCAGACAAGCTTAAAAAAATCTCAACCCATTGGGAGCCTAAAATCATTGCCGAGTTAAATGGTCAGCATGTAAAGCTGGCCAAGCTTAAGGGCGAATTTGTTTGGCATTCTCACGAACATGAGGACGAACTTTTCATGGTCGTTTCAGGCATATTGGATATCCATTTTCGCGATTCAATAAGAACAGTAACCGCTGGAGAAATCATTGTTATTCCTAAAGGTATAGATCACAAACCGGTCGCTGTCGACGAGGTTAGCGTTCTTCTCTTTGAGCCCAGCACCACAATAAATACAGGCGATAGTGATGATTTCAATCTAAGGCGTGAAGACCTTGACCGAATCTAAAAGCTGTATTTCACCGTTGCCATAAAATTCCTTCCAGACGCCGAAATCCCTGACGAATATGGTCGATAGCGCAAATCAAAAAGATTCTCGATCCCCGCTGTGAGCATGAAATTTTGTTTGACTTGGTAGGATGCGCGACAATTAAAAATATACCAGGCCGGCGTATATGGATTCCCATCTCCATCCTTTGCATACAGATAGCCTTTGTTTCGTTCCGATGGCGCCAAGTCGTTATAACTTACCTTGGCGTTGTACCTAAAGGAAATTTGCGCGCGCACTCGCTTGAATTGATAATTTATCCTGGCGACACCAAACATAGGAGGTGCGTGCCTGAGCGGTGCGACGGTTCCATCCGCTAATTCCTCTTCCCCTTTCTGATAATTAAACGTTGACGCAAGGCTCAAACCCTTGACTATTTTATACTCCGCGCCCAATTGAATACCAAACACCTGTGCATTTGCTGCATTTTGAATGGATTGAACCTGACTCAATTCTCCACCGAAAAAAACACTGTCCATTCCATTTAGGGTGGTGTTTCTTCTAACCATGGCCCGGTTCAAGTATGTGTAATATACCGTGGTTTCGAGCTTTAGAAACTCCTTAAAAATCTTGATCATTCCAACCTCTCCGTTGTATGCATATTCAGCCTGCAAATCTGCATTTGGAATAACCACCGAGCCGGGTTCTGAATCAAACGTTTTACCAACATCATCCACATTTGGGGCTCGAAAACCCGTTGACCCATTGATGTTAAACTGGAGCTTATCCGTTGGTTTATAGGCAAATCCAACCGATCCATTTAATGCGCCCAGTGCCAATGCGACTGATGTCACCGGAATGGATAGAAACGTTGTATCAATTTCGGAGTTAATCTGAATCAGACTATAGCGAGCTCCACTCAAAATGGTCAGTTTTCTGTTCACGCGAAACCGATCGGAAACGTACACGGAATTGGAAAACCAAGTAGACCCGCTTGGGTATCTTGTTTGACTAAGTGCATTATTTCCAGATTGAACATTCTGAATAGACGCCCTAGAGTCGACCAAATTAAAGACTGACTCCAATCCATAGAACAGCTCGTGACGCTTACCAAGATCTTGTTCAAAATCCACATTCAATGAAGGTGCATAAACTCGTTCGACTCTATTATTTCGATACAATGAACCAAAATCGCGATCGTTTCGACTTTCCTTAAAGCTTTGATAGGCCGCAGTAATGTTCATCTTATCATAAATCTTGTTTTTTGATGTGTTCGATACGCGAACCGAATGCATCATCCACTCCTGTGGCCCGTAATACCATTCAGCTGAATGCAATGTATCTCCACGGTACCGTATCAATCGATCATACCTTCCAAAATCAGAGGTCGTTGAATACCTTCCGCTATATGTGATGTCCCAAAATTCATTGGGTTGATACCGGACTTTTTGTAGCAGTTGATATTGGCTGAAGGCAGTTGAAATTTGCTTCCTTCCATTCTGATTTAAGGTCATCACATCTGAACCATCCACCGTTTCGGCATAATCAGTTCGCAGATAATCCGCCGGGCCATTTGAGCCCATCATCAAATCATCATAATTCGAATAAGAAAGGCTCGTGACAAACGCCCATTTTTCACCCCCTATGTTAAAGTCGATATGGCCCGTTTGTTCAGAATTGGCGCTGGAATATCGGACCAATGCATTTCCACCAACTACGGGCTCCATGCCTTGACTAAACGTTGGCTCAATGGTATAAAAACTCATTACTCCACCGATTGCATCACTCCCGTAAATCACCGACCCAGGCCCAAAAACCACTTCTGTATTTTCTACACTCAGCGGATCAATGGAGATTACGTTTTGAACGTTGCCGCCTCGAAAAATTGCATTATTCATGCGGACTCCATCCACACTTATCATAACCCGATTTGTTGCAAACCCACGAATCATGGGGCTTCCACCACCTAGCTGGCTTTTTTGAACATACACCTCACCGGTCGACTCCAATAAGTCTGCTGCGGTTTGAGGATTTTCAAAGTATATGTGTTCCCGACCAACCGAGATTATTTTGCTGGGAATGTCGCGCTTCGCTTGTTTCCATCGGGATGCACTCACGGTAATGCCGTCAAGGTCAAATTCTCCTCGTAGCATGATCAATTCATTGTTTTCGAGCTTTTTAACCTCAGAATATGATAAAACAAGTTCCTCATGTCCGAGTTCTTGGAAAACAATGCTGTCGCTGCCAGAGAATGTGCTGAGATCAAGTTGACCCTTTCTATCCGAAATTGTAAATGCTTTCGGGTTCCAGCTAATCGCTGTGACTAGGTCAATTGGTTGACGCGAAATATCATCCTTTACGATTATTATTTGCGCTTGAGCTGTAAGGCAAAATAGAGAAATCGATAGGGCAAAAAGCTTTTTCATCGGGCTTGAGTGACTCGCATATTCAAGCAATAATCACACCGCAAACCTAGGCGCGCAATCCCTTATACAAATACTCGCTGAGCTGATCAATCGGAATACGTTCTTGGGTCATAGTATCGCGTTCACGTATTGTCACCATTTGGTCTTCCAATGTTTGATGATCGACAGTAATAGCGTAAGGCGTGCCTATTGCATCCTGCCTTCTATACCGCCTTCCGATAGCATCCTTTTCATCGTATTGACACATATATTCCATCTTTAATGAATCAATGATGGCGCGGGCTTTATCGGGCAATCCGTCTTTTTTCACCAATGGCAATATTGCCACTTGATATGGCGCTAGGACCTTTGGCAACCTAAGCACCATGCGTTCTGAACCATCCTCCAAGGTCTCAGTTTGGAGCGCCGAGCACAGCGTTGCTAAAAACATGCGATCCAATCCGATACTTGTCTCCACCACATATGGAACATAGTGTTCGTTGGTTTCTGGGTCGAAATACTGAAGCTTTTTACCGCTGTGCTTCTCATGCTGTTTTAGGTCAAAGTCTGTCCTTGAATGAATTCCTTCCAGTTCTTTGAAGCCGAATGGGAAATTGAACTCTATGTCTGCCGCGGCATTGGCATAGTGCGCCATTTTTAGATGATCGTGAAACCGATATTCGGTCTCTGCTATACCTAAACCCAAATGCCACTCTAGTCTTTTTGCCTTCCAGTGTTCGTACCATTCCATCTCAGTCCCAGGCTTCACGAAAAACTGCATTTCCATTTGCTCGAACTCGCGCATTCTAAATATGAATTGTCGTGCAACAATCTCATTTCTAAACGCTTTACCTATTTGAGCGATGCCAAATGGCAGCTTCATTCGACCGGTTTTCTGAACATTGAGGTAGTTCACAAAGATTCCCTGCGCCGTTTCTGGGCGTAAATAGATGGTGTTCGCGCCCTCAGCTATAGACCCCATTTCAGTACTAAACATTAGGTTAAACTGCCTCACATCCGTCCAGTTCCTAGAGCCACCGACCGGATCAACAATTTCTTCATCTATAATAAGCTGCTTAAAATCTTCCAAATCCCCTTCGTCGAGACAACGCTTCATACGCGCCTCTATCGACTCGATCTTCTCCTTATATCCAGCTACCCTTGGGTTTGTTTGCGCAAACATTTCAGCATCGAAAGATTCCCCAAATCGTTTGGCGGCCTTTTTAATCTCCTTGGCAATTTTACCTTCAATCTTGGCGATATGATCTTCCACTAAAACATCTGCCCGATAGCGCTTCTTGCTGTCCTTGTTGTCGATTAAAGGGTCATTAAAAGCATCAACATGACCAGATGCTTTCCAGATAGTTGGATGCATGAAAATTGCCGTATCGATCCCAACAATGTTCTCGTGCATTTGCACCATGCTCTTCCACCAGTACTTTTTAATATTATTCTTGAGTTCCGCGCCCAATTGTCCATAATCATAAACAGCACTTAGTCCATCGTAAATCTCGCTTGATTGGAACACGAAGCCATACTCCTTCGCATGACTAATAACGCTCTTAAACTTATCCTCCTGATTCATGCCGCAAATGTATCAAGGCGAGTGGCTGATAATTACAATCCCATGGAAATAATCTGAGCTGTGTTATAGCTCAAACATTTACCAATTTTTACACTCTCTTCGCTCTTAGTCATTCATCAAATATTTGATTGTAAATACCCGACATTCCTCTTGGCTTTTAACTAGGTTTATCGCACCCAAAATTCACGGGTGAATAACCGCTATTCTCTAGGATATGATTCAAATAAAGGACCAACTAGTTTCGTTGGAAGTGCTCCAAAATGAATTTGTTTGCAACATTGGAAAATGCAAAGGAGCGTGCTGTGTAGAAGGCGATTCTGGCGCACCACTTGAGGAGGATGAAGCACAGTTATTGGAAGAAGAACTCGAAACGATAAAGCCATTTCTGAGCGCAAAGGGTCTAGGAGCGATTTCGAATCAAGGCCCGCATATGATCGATCGAGATGGAGATCAAGTGACTCCATTAATCGATGGTAAAGAATGCGCCTACACCGTCTTTACAAAATCGGGCACCGCGCAATGCGGCATCGAACTGGCGTGGAATCAGGGCCAGACTACATTTCGGAAACCCATTTCATGTCATCTATACCCAATACGAACAAAGCGCTACTCAACATTTGAAGCCGTGAACTATGAACGTTGGCAAATTTGTTCGGACGCATGTGCCCTTGGTGAAGAACTCAAAGTTCCTGTCTTCAAATTTTTAAAAGAGCCGCTCATTCGTAAATATGGGGAAGAATGGTTTGAGGCACTCGAGGCCGCAAATCTTGAGCTAAAAAAAATGGAACAGAAGAATGACCTGACCAAATGATTTTGGTTAACCAAGGTCAAATTAACAAGGTCAAATTACCTTACCTCCTATTAACATTGGGATAGGGTTGAAGAAATTAATTTGTAAACAACTGACCATTTTTAGGAGTGTTCAAAAAGTCGACCAATTGTCAATAAAAATGGTTTGACTCGGGGGCCTTTTTTCCCAAGTTTTGTTGGGCAATAAAATAGGGACAGAGAATTCACTTTTGACCCTAATTAAAGCACTTTCAGCTTTTACCCTATTGTAGATCAGATAGTTACGGAAGTCGCCGCTTTAGGCGACGTGGAAATTCAATCTCATTCCATTCGATTAAATGACTGATAAACAGGCAATAGAAGCTGAGAAATATTTGGACGAACAGGTCAATCACATTGTGTGGTTGATGAAATATAAAACGAGAAAGACACTATCCTAATGCAAGAAGAACCCATTCTAAAAGAAGACGCCAAACGCTTCGTATTATTTCCAATTCAACACGATGACATTTGGAGTTTTTACAAAAAATCAGAAGCAAGTTTTTGGACTGCCGAAGAAATTGACCTCGGTCCTGATTTGTATGATTGGGAGCATAAACTGAATGACGATGAGCAGTTCTTCATCAAACATGTTCTAGCGTTTTTCGCAGCAAGCGATGGGATTGTAAATGAAAATCTAGCCGAGAACTTCGTGTCAGAAGTTCAGTATACAGAGGCCAAGTTCTTCTATGGATTTCAGATCGCAATGGAGAACATTCACAGCGAGACGTATTCCCTATTAATCGACACATACATTAAGGATAATGTCGAAAAGAACAAGCTATTTAACGCAATTGACACCATGGACTGCGTTAAAAAGAAAGCCGACTGGGCCCTTAACTGGATCGACAATGGATCGTTTGCTGAGCGTCTTATTGCATTCGCTGCAGTTGAAGGAATTTTCTTCTCTGGATCCTTTTGCTCCATCTTTTGGTTGAAAAAGCGCGGTTTAATGCCAGGCCTTTCATTTAGCAATGAGCTTATCTCAAGAGATGAAGGAATGCATTGTGACTTTGCTTGCATGATCTACAACGATCACCTTGTCAATAAACTTCCGAAGGAAACTGTTACTAAGATTATCACTGATGCCGTGGATATAGAAAAGGAATTTGTGACGGAGTCACTTCCTGTCTCTCTCATTGGCATGAACGCAAAACTAATGCAGCAATACATTGAGTTCGTTGCTGACAGACTATTGTCTGAATTGCGTTGTGATAAAGTATACAACTCCGAAAACCCGTTTGATTTCATGGAGATGATCAGCCTCCAAGGAAAAACAAACTTTTTTGAAAAACGCGTTGCTGAATATCAAAAAGCCGGTGTTGCCTCCGGAAACGAATCACAAGTCTTCAAGCTAGACGAAGACTTTTAATAATACCTACCTAACCTTTAACCAAAAAACTCCAGACACATGTTTGTACTAAAACGAGATGGCCGAAGCGAAGCGGTGAAATTTGACAAAATCACCGGTCGAATCAAAAAACTCTGTTATGGATTGCACCCGAGCGTGGATCCAGTAAAGATTTCCATGAAGGTCATTGAAGGAATTTACGATGGTGTAACAACCACTGTACTTGACAACTTAGCTGCTGAAACGGCTGCTTCTCTGACCACCACACACCCTGATTACGCATTGCTTGCATCCCGCATAGCAGTATCAAACCTTCATAAAAACACGGAAAAATCCTTTTCTGCTACTATGGAGGCGATGTATACTTACATCGACCCAAAAACTTCAAAAGAAGCGCCTCTTTTAGCGGATGATGTCTATAAGATCATCGTTGATAACGCGGAGCAGCTTGACAGCACGATCATCTACGACCGAGACTTTGGTTATGATTATTTCGGCTTCAAAACGCTTGAGCGATCTTATCTCTTAAAGATCAACGGCGAAGTAGCTGAACGGCCACAGCACATGTTGATGCGTGTTGCAATAGGCATTCACAAAGACGACATCGATGCGGCAATTGAAACATACGACTTAATGTCTGAGCGGTGGTTTACACACGCTACACCAACGCTTTTTAATGCAGGCACACCTAAACCACAAATGTCTAGCTGTTTTCTTTTAACCACAAAAGACGATAGCATCAGCGGTATTTACGACACGCTTACGCAGTGTGCGAAAATCTCTCAGTCCGCTGGAGGAATTGGATTAGCTATTCACAACATTAGAGCTACTGGTTCATATATCAGAGGTACAAATGGAACAAGCAACGGCATTGTTCCTATGCTGCGTGTTTTCAATGACACCGCCCGATATGTTGATCAAGGTGGAGGAAAACGCAAAGGATCTTTCGCAATCTATCTCGAGCCTTGGCACGCAGACGTATTTGACTTTTTAGATTTAAAGAAAAATCACGGTAAGGAAGAGCAGCGTGCGCGCGACTTATTCTACGCAATGTGGACTCCAGACCTTTTCATGAAACGAGTAGAAGAAGGCGGTGATTGGTCACTAATGTGTCCAGATGAGTGCCCAGGCCTATCTGATTGCTGGGGTGAGGAGTTTGAAAAGCTTTACACCAAATACGAGAAAGAAGGAAAGGTTAAGAAGACCATCAAAGCACAAGAGCTTTGGTTTAAGATTCTCGAGTCTCAAATTGAAACTGGCACTCCATATATGTTGTACAAGGATGCTGCAAATTCAAAGTCGAATCAGCAAAACCTTGGAACCATCAAATCTTCTAATCTCTGTACGGAGATTATGGAATACACAGCACCAGATGAAGTTGCTGTTTGCAACTTAGCTTCTCTTGCTTTACCAAAATATGTAACCGACGGCAAGTTTGATCACGACAAGCTGTTCGAGATCACCTACGTTGCTACGAAAAACCTGAATAAGATTATCGATCGAAACTACTATCCAGTAGCAGAGGCGAAAAACTCAAACTTCAGACACAGACCAATCGGTTTAGGTGTACAAGGGTTGGCCGACGCGTTTATTTTGATGCGTTACCCATTTGACTCACCTGAAGCCAAGCAATTGAACAAGGACATTTTCGAGACAATCTATTATGCTGCACTGACAGCATCAAAAGATTTATCGAAAGAACACGGCGCATACGAATCGTATGAAGGCTCTCCTATTTCGCAAGGAAAATTTCAGTTCGACCTTTGGAATGTAGAACCAGGGAAGCGCTGGGAGTGGGACGTATTACGTGAAGAGATTCAAGAGCACGGTGTGCGCAATTCGCTCTTACTCGCCCCAATGCCTACAGCATCTACAAGTCAGATTCTAGGTAACAATGAGTGTATTGAACCTTATACTTCTAACATCTATAGCCGACGAACATTGAGCGGTGAGTTTGCAGTGGTAAACAAGCACCTAATGCGTGACCTTGTGAAGCTTGGATTATGGAATGACAACCTTAAGAATAAGCTCATTTCTGCGAATGGCTCTGTCCAAGAGATAGACGAAGTACCTGACAACCTTAAAGAACTTTACAAGACTGCTTGGGAAATTAGCCAGAAGGTCATTATCGAAATGAGTGCCGATCGGGGAGCATATATTGATCAAAGCCAATCGCTGAACATCTTCATGGAGAACGCGAATTTTGCCAAACTCACCTCAATGCATTTCTACGGATGGAAGGCTGGCCTTAAAACAGGCATGTACTATTTGCGAACGAAGGCGGCGCGAGATGCCATCAAGTTTACCATAGATAAAGCCCAGTTGGAAGAGCCAACCGAAAAGGCAGCAACTGAAGAAGACGTCGAGCTAGTAAGCGTTGAGCAACGTGAAGCGGAAATCACTTGTTCGATTGATAACCCAGACGATTGTGAAATGTGCGGCAGTTAAATATTGATCCCGCAAGTAAAAGTTAGATGCGTTCTTACTTTTTTATGACGAAAAGTAAAGCCTACATTCTTTGTTTCCCTGCCCTTTTTCGAATACCTATAGTGCCGTTAAAACTCCTCTCCGACATGGCCAATAATATGTCCCAGTATCTGCTAAGCACATCTCTAACAGAAGTTTTTACAGGGACAAGAATTCTAATTAACGCAACAACCTCTGGAAATAGAAATTAGTCTCTAAGTTGCCCCCCTCATAATGAATTTCTTCGTTCTTAGGTTTAAAGCGTTCCAAAATTTATTTTTGCTTTGCACAGTCACCTTTTTAAAGAAATCATTCATAATAAATTTCTTGCAATTAAACTTAGGCATAAGCCTTACCCCTAAATGGAATTAATCTCAAGATATAACCATGCAAGTAAAATCGCCTTCATCTGTCTTGTTTTTTTTATTCAATCCTACGACACACTCTCACAGCTTCAAATGCAAATTCCACCTCAGGCTAGCGTCTATTCAGGAGCTACCCGAGGCTACTGGTTTGAAGCTCCCGCAGATTTCACAATAGTTGGGCTTCGCGTTCCGACAGATGCCTCATCCGCCAGTCAAAATATTGCTGTAGTCCGGTTTAATGGCGGGGCACCTCCATTGTATAGTTCAACCACTAATAATTTCACCATCCTCGCCCTTTATCAGGCTGTTCAAGGGAACTCAATAATCTCGGTGAATCTGCCGATTTCAGACGGCGACTATATTGGCGTGCTCGGTTCGCGGGGGGGCAACTCCACAAATTCCTACGGAGCAAATAACTATTCAACAAATATTGGCGGTTATCCCGTAACTCTAGGAAGACTTGGCATGCAATACGATTTACAATCAACGAGCCCAATAAATTTATGGCGCGAAAATTCGGCCTACATAGGCCGGGTGGAATTATATTATTCAACTGCAGGTATTATTGCGCAAGACAGCATCATAGCGTGTAATGTTGATAGCACCCAACTTAGTCCAGATTCTAGTTGGAGCAGCTATGCCTGGAGCACGGGTGATACCACGCAAACCACTTATGTTTCCAACTCAGGCCTTTATTACCTTACGGTTACAGATATGTCTAGCAATCTCTGGACGGACTCAGTTTATGTTAATATTAGCAATCCCGTTGCGCAGGCATCGATTATTCCGACGGATTGCGAATCAACAGCCAATGGAGTCATCACCGCTTCTGGGTTTGGAGGACACGAACCCTATCAATATGTCTGGAGCACCGGCAGTACATCCGCAAGTATTAACACCTTAGAAACTGGACTTTATAGTCTCACGATCACGGATATCTTAGGCTGTCAAAATGATAATCTATTTATCTTATCAGCCTTAGATACAATCCCCCCTTCCATCTCAACACAAAATATTAGCGTTTATCTTGACGCTAATGGGGAGGCAAGCATCACCGCTTCTCAAATAAATAATGGAAGTACTGATAACTGCGGAATTGACTCTTTTGCTATTAACTTCAGCGCATTCGATTGTGACGACGCTGGAGTCAATGTGGTGACTTTAACCGCCTGGGATACAACCGGAAATTCATCCTCTGCAGCTTCTAACGTCACGGTATTAGATACAATTCACCCTTCCGTTTCAACACAAAATATTAACGTTTACCTTGACGCTAACGGGGAGGCAAATATCACCGCTTCTCAAATAAATAATGGAAGCGCTGACAACTGCGGAATTGACTCCTTTGCCATTAGCTCTAATGCATTCAGTTGTGACGACGCTGGAGTCAATGTATTGACTCTCACCGCCTGGGACCTGAGTGGAAACTCATCCTCTGCAACAGCTAGTGTCACAGTATTAGATACAATCCCCCCTTCCATTTCAACGCAAAATATTAGCGTTTACCTTGACGCTAATGGGGAAGCAAACATCACCGCTTCTCAAATAAATAATGGAAGCGCTGATAACTGTGGAATTGATTCCTTTGCCATCAACCTCAATACATTCGATTGCTCAGATACAGGCCTTAATGTAGTGACCTTAATAGCATTTGATGCCAGCGGCAATGTATCTGACTCCGCAACGGCTAGCGCTAATATATTAGATACAATTCCTCCTTCCATTTCAACACAAAATATTAGCGTTTATCTTGACGCTAATGGGGAGGCAAGCATCACCGCTTCTCAAATAAATAATGGAAGCGCTGACAACTGCGGTATTGCCTCCTATTCTTTAAGCCTTGACACTTTTGATTGTGGTCATGTGGGGTCAAATACCATAACGCTTACGATTACTGATGTTCATGGAAATCAATCTAGCGATACAGCCACAGTCACCGTTCTCGACACAATTGCGCCTCAGGTATTCACGCAAAACGCCATCGTTTATTTAGATTCCAGTGGTCAATTCACCCTAAGTCCAGCGACCATTGACTCTGGGTCCTGGGATAGTTGTGGTATAGACTCTTCATGGATTAGTCAAACAAGCTTTGACTGCTCTGCGGTTGGAGACACCATAGCCGTTTCTCTCTTTGTTGAAGATGTTAGCGGCAATAGCTCACTTGACTCCTCCTTTGTCATAACACTAGACACTATTGCTCCAACAATATTGGTTCAAAATATTACCGTTGCGCTCGACTCCACGGGCAATGCTTCGATCGATACTTCGATGATTAATAATGGTTCGTGGGACGCTTGTGGAATTGACGCGATGTACTTGAGT
>Ga0209425_10003219_pt1 | contig 17516 bp, 22 predicted proteins | sample COG_05_FD_184749 | JGI IMG/M metagenome (GOLD analysis project Ga0209425, IMG submission 184749) | Pelagic Microbial community sample from North Sea - COGITO 998_met_05 (SPAdes) (version 2) | ecosystem: Environmental > Aquatic > Marine > Neritic zone/Coastal water | place: Helgoland, sampling...
TTAAAGTTTTTTTTGTTTAAAGGGCTGAATTTGAATAAATTGAATTAACGTTTGAGATATATATATAAAACCTGCCTTAACTGATCTTTTTTTATTTAAATTGCTGGATTTTGAGATGATTGATAATGTATTTTCAATATTCTTAGATCTAATTGTGTCAATTGGTGACATCATTAAAAACACCTTATAGAGCAAATGTTTCTTAATTATCAGAGGTAATTGGTTAAATAAAACTTTTTCGATATCTATTGAGCCTTTTGTGATTGTCATAAAAGACATCGAAACAGAGTCAATACTACTAATATTGCTTAAAGATTTATAATAGTTATTTAAGTCTAAATAATTTTTCTTTTTAATGAGATGATTTCTAATTTTGTTTCGAGTATATATATTTTCAATATTAGTTCGGTCTTCATACCATCTAATTTGATTTTGCTTTGCAAAATCCATAATATCCTTTTTCGTAAATATTTTTAAAGGTCTTTGAAAGTTAAGTCCCTCATATAACTCCGAAAAGATATTTAAATTACCTTTGATGCCAGATAATTGTATTTTTCTTAATAGAAGTGTTTCAAGTAAATCATCATAATGATGACCAAAAAAAATATTTTTTATTTTGTTTTTTTTAGCATAACTAATTATTTTTTTAATTCTTAAATCTCTTGATTTTTCTTGAAAATTATTTTCTTTTAATTTTGAACCAATTTTAAAAATTTTATAGGAATATAATTTATGAATTTTATAAAAAGTTACGAGATTTTTAATCTCAATACTACTTTCAGGTCTTGATTGGTGATCGAAAATTAAGATATGAATTTTTTTCTTATAAGAGAAGTAGTTTTTTAATAAAAAAAATAGAACAGTACTGTCAACTCCTCCGGATAAGGAGATGATAATTTGGTCTTTTTTGTAAATAAGATTTTTGGAACAAAAATTATTAATAAATTTTTGATTAAGGGCTTCTTTTTTAATCAATAATTAAACCGCAGCTTTGCTCTTCTTGCAAAGATTTAGAGTCTTCAATTATGCCTAAACTATCAGTGTAGTCATTTGAGAAAATTATATCTTCCATAACAAGGCATGCGTTTTCTTTGTCACCAATTTTCACTAGTGACTTAGCTAACCAATAATAATTATCAGCTTTAAAGGAAGATATATTTTGAAAATCTCTATGCCTTATTCCAAAATATTTAATAGCTTCAATGAATTCACTATTGATAAAGTAAGTTCTTCCTAACCAATAATATGACTCAGCAATAATTTCTTTATTGTCTGAATTTGATTGAATTATTTTCAAAAGACTGTCGATTGCTCTAGGGTTATCCAAAGAGGCCATAAAATTTTTAGCTGCTCCAAGTTCCTTTTCAATATCTAATGGAATTATTTCTGGTTCTAATTCAATAATTTCATTTTGAGTTTCCTCAACTGTAAGATCCTCCACGCTTAATGTGTTTTCGTTTTCAGAAGTAGATTTTGTTTCTTCTTCAAGGTTATTGAGGCTAATTTGACCTAGCTGATTAGTGTCATTAGTTTCCGTAATAATGGAAGATGAATCCTGTTGTGTAATAATTCCGTCCGAGTTACTTATATTAGAGAGAGTAACTTCATTTTTATCTAAATAAAGAGAGTATAAATCACTTATTTTAATCTCTAATTCTTCTAGCCTAAAATTAATATTTTTTAGAGCCTCTTCAAGATCTGATATTTTATCAGACGATACTACTTTTTTAGTATTTGAAGTATTATTGTTTTGGTTATCTGGATTTAGATTATTATAAACAAAACTTTGTAAATCTTGTAAATCGTTAGTTAGCCTATCTAAATCATTTGTGATTTTAGAATTTAATTCATCAGAGATTAAAAGATTAATTGATAATATTGATAATATTATTGAGTAAAAGAATTTCATTTCATTTTAGCCTCACTCGTTTTAAAGAGTGAGGCTAATAAAATTATTTAATTTGTTACAGTAGTAACTGATCTTCTATTTTGACTCCAAGCTGAGTCAGTAGATCCAACAACTTCAGGTCTTTCTTTTCCAAAGCTAACTGTATTCATTCTTGAATTAGATATTCCTGCATCCATCAAGTATGTAAATACGGCATTAGCTCTTTTTTCTCCTAAAGCTAAGTTATATTCTCTGGTACCTCTTTCATCAGCATGACCTTCAATAGTCACATTTACATCTGAGTATTGTTTTAACCATGCAGCTTGAGCATCTAATGTAGATTGACCATCAACAGTAAGTTCAAAACTGTCAAATTCGAAGAATACTCTATCTCCTACATTAACTATTAAATCCTCTTGAGATCCAGCGGTTATACTTCCACCACTATTGACATTTTTTTGCGTACCTGCACAAGAAGTAAGAATCAAGCCAGAAACTAGTATTATAAAAAGTTTTTTTAACATTTTGTTATTCTCCGCGTATTTAAACTATAGTTATAATAGATTAATCATCAATTAGTTCCTTAATCAAGATATTTATTACCCATTTTATTAGTCTTTTTTTGTTAATAACTATAATAATGGCGACCAGGCTGGATCTGAGGCGTCTCTTGGAGTATTAATTTTTCTCTCATTATAACCTGTAATATCAATAAAATGTATTGAAGTTTGACCTCCTGTTCCATCTTCATTAGACCTCTGTTGTCTGTGATAGATTAAATACCTGCCATTTGGTGACCATGCAGGTGATTCTAAAGAGAAATCTTTAACAACAACCCTTTCATTTCTGCCATTTGTATCCATTAATCCAATGTGAAATAGTCCTTGAGTTAGTTTTGTAAAAGCTATTTGATCTCCTCTAGGAGACCAAACTGGATTTCCATAAACACCCTTTCCTCTGCTAATTCTTTTAATATTTTTGCCATTGGAGTCCATAACATACAACTGAGGATAACCAGCTCTATCAGAATTAAATACAATTTTTTTACCATCTGGTGAAAATGAGGGGGAAGTATCTATTCCAGGATCATTAGTTAATCTATCAATAGTTCTTGTATTTAAATCCATAAGATAGATTTCTGTATTAGCCGTTTTAGGATCTGAAAAAGACATTACAATTTTCTGACTATCAGGAGAAAATCTAGGCGCGAACGTCATACCTGGAAAATCACCAACTATTTCTCTGATGCCATTTTTGAGATTATATATATAAACTCTTGGAGTATTATTTTCATATTCCATATATGTAATTGTTTGATTGTTAGGAGCAAATCTTGGAGTTAAAACTAAATTTTTACCATTTGTTAAAAATTGATGACTGTCTGAGTGGCCATCCTGATCCATAATTGCTAATCTTTTTACTCTCTGATTTAGAGGACCAACTTCTGAAATATAAACAACTCTAGTGTCAAAATATCCACTCTCACCAGTTATACGCTCATATACTAGATCACTAATTTTATGACCTAATCGTCTTAGAAGTTCCTTATTGGGAATAGACATTTTTACAGCTTTGATTTCTTGACCTGTAAAAACATCATAGAGTCTTATTCTTACTGAATATTTGTTATCTATATATTTTATATCCCCACTGAGTAAAAATTGTGCTTTGATAATTTTCCAATCTTCGAACCTTGGAACTTTATCAACTAAATTATCCGACTGAATATAAAGATCATCATCAACTGTATAAAAAAGTCCAGAATTTGTAAGATTATTAGAGATAATTTCTCTTAGTACTTCTCCACCTTTAACTGTTTTGTCACTGTTGCCAAAAAAATTTGTTATAGCAATAGGAGTTGGCTCAACTTTACCTTGGGAAATTGTAACATCCAAGGCCGCATAAGAGCTTGGGACGAAAAAAATTAACAGAATAGTTAGATAATAATATTTCTTCATTTTAAGAGATCTAAAGTAACATACATTTATATTATATTTTTAAAATTTAAACTTTGTCAAACATCCAACTAAAATCAAAAGTGAAGTTTATCTCGTTCCATTCATCATATTTATCTTCTGGTAGCATTAAAACTGAGCAATTAGGGTGATTAAAGGCTCTGAGCGCAGCTTCTCCCGCGGTTCTAAAAAAGGGATCTGATGTCATTTTAGCAGTATTTTTAATAATTGCCTCCTTCACAGTTCTATCAGGATTAACAATAATTTTCACCTGAACTTTCATATCTTGAAACTCTTTAGCTCCAGCTGGAACTGTATAACACGAGTAAAGTTGTTGTTTTAACATTTCCAATTCAGAAATTGTCATTTTTTCACCAACCTCGTCTGTGAAAACATCTGATTGCTTGTCTTCTGTAGTCTCTTGTTCTTTTTTAAAATCTTCACTTTCTTGTTCAATATCTTTTAACACTTTACTTACGTTAAAAGTTTTTTTCTTAGGTTTTGTTTTTAAAACGATTTCAACTTCAGGTTCTTCTACAATTTCTTTTGGTTCAGGTTTATTTTTTAATTTGATTTCGAAATCATTTTTAACCTCTTCAGGTTTTTGCTCAATAATTTCTTCTGGTTTAACTTTTTGGTCAATCACAAAATCATTTTCTTCTTCTATAGACTCCGTAGCTAGTATTTCTTCCTTTGCTTCTATTTGTTCAACTTCTTCAACTACTTCTTCTTCAACTACTTCTTCTTCCATTTCTTGAACTTCCTCAATCATATCTGGAATAATTTCATTTACCTCCTGTTCAAATTCTGGTGCTGCAGTTTTTTCTTCAACAATAAACATTTCAACAGGGAGTATAAGCGGAACATCGGTGATTTGATTTTCATTAAAGGTAAAACTGATCATCGGTATCAAAAAAAGTATATGAACTAAAACTGATATAAGTGTAAAAGTCTTATCTCTTTTGTTATAAAGAAGATCCTCAAGATAAGACTTTATTTGATGAAGAGGATTAAAAATATTTTGAATATACAAGATTATCTAATCAGGTTTTTTTGTAACAAGAGCTATTTTTAAAAAACCAGAAGTATTTAAAGCTCCAAGTACTTGCATGACTTCTCCATAATTGATATTTGAGTCAGCTCTTAAAAAAATTCTAATATCACTATTGTTGCCAGCAACAGCACGAACTTTAGATATCAATTCATCAAAAACAATTATTTCATCACCAATATAAATTTCATTACTCTCATTGAGAGTAATTTCGAGAGGCTCTCTTTGGGCGTCTAAAGATTGTGACTCAACTTTAGGAAGATTAATGGGGACTCCTACTGTGAGTAGAGGCGCTGTTACCATAAAAACAATCAGTAAAACAAGCATGACATCAACCATAGGAGTAACATTAATTGCTGATACTGGTCGATTCTTTCTTCTCATTAGCTCATTTGTCTGGAGATAATATTTACCAAATCTTTTCCAAAGTTTTCTACTTCAGATAGATAGCTATCAATTCGTGCTGTGATTAGATTATAAAAAGCAGTTGATGGAATGGCAACAAACAGGCCAAGGGCAGTTACAAAGAGGGCTTCAGCTATGCCAGGAGCAACCACTGCTAGATTAGTATTTTGCGCAATAGCTATTGCTTGAAAACTATGCATTATTCCCCAAACAGTTCCAAATAATCCAATAAATGGTGCGACAGAACCTGATGAAGCGAGAAAAGATAAACCTCCATTTAACTTTGAGTCTTCATTACTAACACTTAATTCTAAAACTGTTTCTAACCTTTGAACTAAGAAACTGTCCATCTTAGCTTTGGATTTTATTGATTTATCGTATTCATCCATAATGTTTTTAAAAGTTGTTGAGAAACTCTCTTCTTCAAAATCTTCAATTTGCTCATGGAGTTCATCTAAAGTGACTCCGGACCAAAAGTGATTTTCGAATTTTTTTGAAGTTCTCTTCATTTTACTAATTGTAAGAATTTTTTGAATAATAATTTTCCATGATTGAATAGAAAATACTACAAGCAAAAGAATAACAAATTTAACAATCCAATCTGATTTAAAGAACATAGAGAACATTGAGAAATCAACAGAACCTTTCATAGATGCTAAATTAACTACTTCATTTTCCATTTATTCTATCTCCTTTAAACCATTTGTTATTTTTGAAACTGCTTCTAAATCGTCAGAGTGAACCATCACCCAAAATCCAGGTCTATTTTTTTCACATAAAGCAATTACAGGTATTTTTTTTTCTTTATCAGCATAAACTTTAGTATCATCCCATAGCTTAACAGCTGAGTGCTTAGCTCTTAATTTACATTCGATAAAAAGTTCGTCATGAATTACGTCTGCGTGAGTAACTTTTGAATTTATTCCACTTAAGGCGTTTCTAATTCCGCCAAAAAACTTTGACACTAAACGCTCTCTATTTTTCCAGGCTTTATCAGGCATCTGATTCCTCAATCAATCTACTATCAAAATCTAAATTAGAGAAACAGTTTTGGACGTCATCATTATCTTCTAAGTCGTCAGATAGCTTTAAAAGTTTTTCTAAATCCTCTTTACTAGTAATTTCAACACTAATATTAGGTTTCCATATTAATTTAGCGGCCTCTACGGGCAACTCTTTTTCTCGAACAAATTTCTCAACTGAAAATAAGTCCTCAAATTTACAATAAAGACAGGTCTCCTCTCCATCCAATGAGTAGTCTTCCACTCCTATTTCAATTAAATTTTCAATCATATCGTCTTCTAAAATACTTTTGATTACAACTTCTCCAACTTTATCAAAATTGTAACTCACGCTTCCTGTTTCACCTAAATTACCTCCGTTTCTTGAAAAGATTGTCCTAATTTCTGTTGCTGTTCTATTTTTATTATCAGTCAAAGCTTCAACAATAAATGCCGTACCGTATGGACCGTACCCCTCGTATCTTATTTCTGAATAATCAGCAGTGTCAGTATTATTTTTATTAATTGCTCTCTCAATATTATCTTTTGGCATATTAACACTGCGCCCATTATTAATAGCTAGTCTTAATCTTGGATTTGTTTCTGGATCAGGACCACCAAGTTTAGAGGCAATTTGAATTTCTCTTCCTATTTTTCCAAATTGCTTTGCCCTTTTTTTATCTTGGGCTCCCTTACGAAATTGAATATTTTTAAATTTTGAATGACCTGCCATTTTAAAACACTTCTCTATTGAGAACTCCTCCTATTAAAATTGATTGAATTGTCGTACTGCTATTTTCAATATCTTTTTTTATAATTATTCCAGAGATAGTGGCCTCACCATCAGCTGGTTCAAGTCTATTAGAATTCATCCCTGTACGCATCCTTTTTATAGCACTTTCTTTTTTCATACCAATTATCGATTCATAATCGCCAGTCATACCTATATCTGTTTTAAATGCAGTACCTTTAGCAAGGACTCTAGCATCAGCTGTTGGTATATGGGTATGAGTTCCATAAATACCTGTAAATTTACCATCATAGTGCTGACCTATACCATTTTTTTCGGAAGTAGCTTCGCCATGAACTTCTAAAAAAGAGTAATCGGCTTTGCCAGCTTCTAAAAGAGAGATAATTTCTGTATCCAAACATTGAAAAGGATCATTCAAAGGTAAATTAATAAATAACTTTGTATGAATTTGACAAACTAATATTTTTTTTCCGTTAGAATGATCAAAAATTTTATAGCCCCTGCCCGGAGAGTTATTTAAGAAATTAAGGGGTCTTATTATAGAGTGATTAGGGTTCAATTCCATGTAATCAATTATTTCATTTTTATCCCAAGAATGATTTCCTAATGTCACCGCATCAACTCCCATTGATATAAATTCTTCATAAATTTTAGGAGTAATACCAAATCCTGCAGCTGAGTTTTCAGCATTCACAATTGTAAAATCAATTTCAAATTTTCTTTTTATTTCTGAAAGATGGGATTGAAGGGCATTTCTACCAGTTCTTCCAACAACGTCGCCTATCATTAAGAAATTCATAATTATATTTTACGGTTTTCAGTGCAAATAAAATCTATTTTTTGATCGAATTTTTCTTGAAAATCAATTTCACATTCTTGCATATCAAAGGCAGCAAGAATAGTAAAAAAATTTTTATTTTTTTCTTTCAATTTTTCAATAGTTCTATCAAAAAAACCACCACCATATCCCACTCTGTATTTATTTGTATTAAATGCGGCACAGGAAACAACAATCGCGTCAGGCTCTAGAGACAGTGAATGTATCGGTTCTAATATTCCCTTATAGCCACTAGCAACGTTATCGGCCTGATAGCTATATATTTTATAATCTAACGGCATTAAATTTTTTTTTACTACCGGCAAAGTAATATGTATTTTCTTAGCCTCTAAGCTTTCGCAAAGCCCCAATACCTTAACCTCATTATCAAATGGATAAAAAAGACCCACTGATTTAACGTCTGGATATTCATTTATAATTTCTAATATTTTTTTATTAATTTTTTCTGACTTAAGATTTATAACATCCTCTGTCATTTCTTTTCTTTTTGAAAGAAACGTTTTTCTAATATCTGATTTATTCAATTGGTAACTCATTATCAAGTTTGTGATCAATGGAATTGATAATTTTTTTTAAGTTTACAACTTCCTCTTTTAGTTGATCAATAGTATTTTCATAAAGTAATTTTTTATTAAGAGACTCTTTAAGAATTTTTTCTTTATTTAAATTTTCTTCCATAGATTTTAAAAAAGCTATAAACGTTGATGTCAAGAAAGGAACATTTTCTTTTTTTTCAATATCTATAAGCTGACTAATTTTACTAGCTACTCCCTTTACCAAATCAATATTTTCATCTGAACACTGTATCTTCAAAGGTCGTCCTGCTATATTAAGATCTAGACTAGGCATCATTATCTATATTGACTAATACTTCCTCTATCTTGTTAGTTGCTTCTTCAATTAATAAATTCTTTTGTTCTATTTCCCTTTTACTTGCTGAGAGCTCTTCTTCTAGCTCTAATTCTCTTTTTTCTAGGTACTCCACTTTTAATTTACTCTCAGAAAATTTTTGTTCAATTTCTTGAGATAAATTTTTAAAATATTTGAGTTTATCAACTAATTGGTCTATTTTGTCTGTGATTTGTTGTTTAATTTCATCCATTCTTTAATTTATAAGTATATCGGAAGGATATTCCATTGAAAAATTATTTAGAACTTTCTAATTGCATAAGATTTTTATCTATAGACGCTGTTCAAAGAGCAAAATCGGGACACCCAGGTATGCCAATGGGTATGGCAGATATTGCCACTGTCTTATTTCAAGATTATATAAATTTTAATCCAACAGATCCTGAATGGTCTTTTAGAGATAGATTCGTTTTATCAAATGGTCATGGATCTATGTTGCTTTATTCATTGCTACATCTAACTGGATATAGAAAAATGACTTTAGAGCAGATCAAAAACTTTAGACAGTTAGGTTCTATAACTGCAGGACATCCCGAATATGAGCCAGAAGCTGGAATTGAAATTACAACAGGTCCATTAGGACAAGGAATTGCCAATGCTGTTGGTATGGCTATAGCACAAAAAAATCTAGCCTCTAAACTTAAACTAAAATTTTGCCCTAAAGTTTATGTCTTCTGTGGCGATGGTTGCTTGCAAGAAGGAATAAGTCAAGAAGCTATAAGTCTTGCAGGTCATCTAAAATTAGACAATTTAATTCTTATTTATGATAATAATAAAATTAGTATTGATGGATCAACCGATTTATCATTTTCCGATAATACAAACTTAAGATTTGAGTCAGTTAATTGGAATGTCCTCAATGGAGATGGACATAATTTTTCAAATATTAAAAAAAATATTGATAAGAGTCTCAAATCAAAAAAGCCAACATTAATAAACTTTAAAACAACCATAGGCTTTGGATCTCCTAATAAATCTTCTAAAGCATCCTCTCATGGATCTCCACTTGGCGATGAAGAAATTGTAAAAACAAGAGCACAATTAAAATGGAATCATGGGGAATTTATTATTCCCAAGTCTCTTCTAAAAATTTGGAGAGGGAGTCATAAAAGATGTATGTCTCATTACAACACTACAAAAAAATATGAACTAAAGATTAAAAAATTTAAGTCAGAAAATAACTTAAGCAAATTATTTGTTTCAATAAAAAAAGATGTTATTAAATTTCAGGATAATCAAGCCACCAGAAAATCATCAGAAGTTATCATTAACTATTTAAGTAAATCAAAAGCAATCATTGGTGGTTCGGCAGACTTAACCGGATCAAATCTTACAAAAGGAAACATAACAAGTATTATTGATAGTAAAAATTTTGGTGGCCAATATATTCATTTTGGGGTTAGAGAACACGGTATGGCTGGAATTATGAATGGCATTGCATCAACAAATTTCTTTAAAATTTTTTCAGGTACTTTTCTAAGTTTTGCTGACTACATGAAACCAAGTTTAAGATTAGCAGCATTGATGCAAATTGACCCCATCCTCGTATTTACACATGACTCAATTGGTTTAGGCGAAGACGGACCTACACACCAACCAATTGAACAAATTAATATGCTTAGATCTATTCCAAATGGTAATGTATTTCGACCCGCTGACTTATTTGAAACAGCATTATGTTGGGAAGCCGCAATTAATATTAAAAATGGCCCTTCGTTTTTATGCCTATCAAGACAAAACTTACCACAAATCTCAAATAAAATTGCAAATACAAAAAAATTTCATGGGGCTTATGTAATTGATCAAAATGATAAAAATAATCAAATAACAATCATAGCAACTGGTTCAGAGGTGTCCTTAGCTCTTGAAACAGCAAGATTATTAAAAGAAAATAATATTTCTTCTAAGGTTGTCTCAATGCCATCTACATCATTGTTTGAAAAGCAGCCCACTTCATTTCAGAAAAATTTACTTAAGTCATCTTTAGGGAAAATATTTGTTATTGAGGCTGGATCTACAATGTATTGGAATAAGTTCACCGAAGAAGGAAATATTTTTGGCATTGATGATTTTGGTGCGAGCGCTCCTGCAGATCAAGTCTATAAAAAATTTGGATTGGATCCCAAAAACATATCTAAGAAAATTATGAAAGGTATTAAAAAAAAATGACCAAAAAAAGAGTAGCTATTAATGGCTTCGGGAGAATAGGAAGATTAGTATTTAGAGCATTTATTGAAAGGCATAAGGAGTTTCACGATGAATATGAAATAACTCATATTAACGATTTAGCTGATATAGACTCTAATATCCACTTGCTCAAGTACGACTCCTCACATGGCAAAATGCCATATGAAATATCAAAAGTTAATGACAACCAATTCAACATTGCTGGAAAAAATATTAGTGTATCTGCAGAGAGAGATCCTAAAAATTTAAAGTGGTCAGAAAAAGATATAGATATTGTATTGGAGTGCACGGGAATATTTGCTTCCAAAGAGAAATCATTTTTTCACATTAATAGTGGGGCTTCTAAAGTATTGGTTTCTGCACCTTGCACAGATGCCGATATAACAATTGTTCAAGGGGTTAATGATCATCTCTTATCATCTGACCATCAAATAATTTCTAACGCTTCCTGCACCACAAATTGCCTAGCACCAGTAGCGCATGTTATTGACAAAGAGTTTGGCATTGATTCAGGATATATGACTACAATTCACTCTTTTACTGGAGACCAAAGTACGGTCGATACGTTCCATAAGGATTTAAGAAGAGCTAGAGGCGCTTCTCAAAATATTATACCAACGAGCACAGGTGCTGCTAAAGCAGTTGGCCTAGTATTACCAAATTTGAAAGGGAAATTAGATGGTACTGCTATAAGAGTCCCTACTGCCAATGTTTCACTTGTGGACTTTAAATTTAACACAAAAAAAGAAATTACTGTTAACGCACTTAATGAAAAATTTAAAGAATATGAAAGTTCTTCACTAAAGAATATCTTAGGCTTAGACAGTGACCCAAAAGTTTCATCAGATTACAATCATGATCCTAGAAGCTCTATTCTGGATCTTACTGAAACGACTGTCATTTCCCCAACTTTTGGGAGAATAATGACCTGGTATGATAATGAGTGGGGTTTTTCAAATAGAATGCTTGAGACTACAAAACAACTGTGTAAATTATAATTATGAAAGTTACATCTACAGTAAAGAAAATCTTATCATCTTATGATAGCGAAAATTATGGTGTTAAAACAAACCTCTCAAGAATATTAATGCAAGGTAAACTTGCTGGAACAGGGAGATTAATTATACTTCCTGTTGATCAAGGTTTTGAGCACGGCCCTGATAGAAGTTTCGCTGTTAATACGCCAGCTTACGACCCTTTATATCATTGCCAATTGGCAATCGACGCTGGTCTTAGTGCTTACGCAGCACCATTAGGGATGCTTCAAGCAGGAGTAGAGAGTTTTTATGGACAAATTCCAACAATTTTAAAGATTAATAGCTCTAACACCTTAGCACAATCCATGGATCAAGCTGTTACAGGATCTGTTGATGATGCTATTAAAATGGGTTGTAGCGCTATTGGTTTTACTATCTACCCAGGATCAGATCATAATTTTGATTTGATGGAAGAATTTAGACAACTATCCAAAGAAGCAAAAGATAAAGGTTTGGCAGTTGTTTTATGGGCCTATGCTCGTGGTAAGGAAATTTCCAAACAAGGTGAAACTGCAATGAATATAATTTCATATGCAGCTCATATGTCTGCTTTATTAGGGGCTAATATAATTAAAGTAAAACTTCCTACTGATTTTATTGAAGATGATCCAACTAAAGTTGCTTTCGAGAAAAAATTAATCGAGATAGGATCTCTGAGAGATAGAGTGGCGCATATCAAAAAAGTTGCTTTTGCAGGTAAGCGTATAGTTGTTTTTTCTGGTGGAGATACAAAAGATGATAATGCCCTAATGGATGAAATTAAAGCTATTCATCAAGGCGGTGGTAATGGTTCCATTATTGGTAGAAATTGCTTTCAACGAAAAAGAGAAGACTCGCTAAAGTTGCTTAATCAGATGATTGATATATATAAATCTAAATGAAAATAGGTGCGAACGAACTAAAGGTTGGTAATATTATTCAACACAACAACTCACTTTGGAAAGTAGGAAAACTTTCTCACACACAACCTGGTAAAGGAGGTGCTTACGTACAAGCGGAGTTAAAAAATATTTCTAATCAATCTAAGTTGAATGAAAGATTTAGAAGTTCTGAGTCAATTGAAAGAGTGAGATCAGAACAAATAGAGCATCAGTTTTTATTTAGAAGTGGTGACGAATTTACTTTTATGAATAGTGTCAACTATGAGCAAACTATTCTTAATAAAGAAATTATTGATGAAAATACTGCAAATATTTTAGAAGATGGGATGACAGTTATTATAGAATTTTTTGACGAAAAACCCATGAATGTTAATCCTCCTGATCAAATCATATTGGAGATTATTGAAACTGAAGCAGTTATTAAAGGTCAAACAGTATCTTCATCTTACAAGCCAGCTCTCTTAGAAAAAAATATCAGAACCACTGTACCTGGCCATATTGAAGTGGGCGATAAAATTAAATTAAATACTAAAGATTTTACTTACATAGAAAAATCTAAATAATAGCTTTAATGGCATTAATCCCTCCTATTGTTACAGTAATGGAAAAGGCTTGTAAAAATGCTTCTAAATCTCTGATTAGAGATTTTGGAGAACTTGAAAAACTTCAGATCTCGAGAAAAGATATGAATGATTTTGTATCTTCTGCTGATATTAAATCTTCTAAATCTATCGCATATAGTCTTAACAAAGATAAACCTGATTTTTTACAAATCGATGAAGAAACTTTTAAAATATCTGATAAAGAAAAATTAAATTTAGATACGCCTATATTTATTATAGATCCATTGGATGGGACTTTAAACTTTATGCACGGTATTCCTTTTTTTGCGATCTCAATAGGTCTAGTAGTTAAAAAAGAAATTATAGCTGGAGTAATTTATAATCCTATATTGAATGAATTTTTTTGGGCACATAAGGGAATGGGTACTTGGTTAAATGGGACTAGAATTAGAGTATCTAATAGAAGACACTTAGAAGATTGTATGATTGCAACTGGATTTCAAATTAAAAATCAAAGTTCACTTCCAAGTTATTTTAAAGAATTTGAATCAATCGGATCAAAATCTGGTATTCGCAGATTAGGTTCAGCCGCAATGGACTTAGCATATGTTGCAAACGGAAAATTTGATGGCTTTTGGGAGCACAATCTCCATATGTGGGACATAGCTGCTGGCATCATTTTAGTTCAAGAGGCTGGAGGAATAGTCGTAAATGAAAAAGGTCAAAGTTTTGATTTATCATGTGATTTGAGCCTTATTGCAAGCAATCCCAGTATTTATCAAGAATTAGCTAATAATTTATAACTATTTACTTGATTTTTTCTCTCTAAAATCTATTTTCCTTACACAATGAAAGAAAAATTACACCCAGATTACCACGAAATTACAGTTCAAAGGACTGATGGCTCTACCTACAAAACTCGTTCTACATGGGGTAAAGCCGGAGATACCATGAAACTTGAAATTGACCCGCTCTCTCATCCTGTTTGGAATAAGGGTTCTGGAAAAATGATTGATTCAGGTGGAAGAGTTGCTCGTTTTGAAAAGAAATATAAATCCTTTAAGATTTAAAGAATATAAATAATGGAAAATAAACCCTTAATGCCTCTCGCAACAGCTGTATGGCTTGTTGATAATACATCCCTAAGTTTTGCACAGATATCTCAATTTTGTCAGCTCCACGAACTAGAAATTCAAAGTATTGCTGATGGAGAAGAAGCTTACAATATGAAAGGCTTGAATCCCATTGCAAGTGGACAACTTACAAAAGATGAAATTAAAAGATGTGAAGATGATTCAAACGCGGAATTAACATTGCAAACTCACAAAAGTCAAAATATTCATATCAGATCCAATACAAAAAAATATCTACCTCTCTCTGTTAGATCAGAAAGACCAAAAGCAATTGCATGGTTAGTGAGAGAGTATGGAAAAATCTTAACTGATATTCAAATTGCTAAGTTAACTAGTTCAACAAAACCAACCGTTGCAAATATTCGCGCAGGTAATCAAGCACAACCAATTACTGAGTTTAGAAGCCCTACCGATCTAGGACTTTGTACTTACGAAGAGCTAGAAAAAATTGTAGACAAAGGTCAGCGCAAGGCTGAGAGAGATCTAAAGGCAAAAGAAAAAGCTAAAAATACTATTCCGTCTTTGTAAAAAATAAATACACGTCACCTAATCTAATTCCAAACTTTTTCATCGCAGCTTTATTAAAGACCCTTTTTGAATCTTGCATGATTAGCCAATCATCGAACTTAACATTCATAATACCATCTTTGTATTTTAATTTTAGCGTGTAATGCCAGTTAATAGCATTGCCAGATCTTTTACCTTCAGCGAAGCCTTTTATATCTGATGACTCCCCTCTGTAGGTTGTCTCAGATGTTTTTGTGATTATCCATTTACGAAACTCTTCTTCACCATCATCATATAAAAAAGTCTCATTTAAAATAAAAGCATCCTTTTCCTGAATGCCTTCCATATCAACAGTGAATTGTCTTTTAACGTTGCCAAATCTGTCAATAAATAAACCTGAAGCTGAGGTTTTCCCCAAAAAGTATTCTTCAATTTTTAAAACTGGTTTGTTGTCTGAAAAATTATCTAATTTCATGTTGCCACATCCTATCAAAGTCATAGAAGTAAGAATAAATATAATCTTCTTCATAAATAACATATTTTTTTTACGACGTAACAATTTTTTTAGACCTACGACTTAGTAAAATCAATTTGACAAACATCGATAGTTTTTGCCTTAAAACCACCATAACAATAGGAAAGGTAGAAATTCCAAGTTCTTTTAAACTCATCTGGAAAGCCCAAAGAATTAAGATTAGTCCATTTTTTGTTAAAATTTTGACTCCAAATTAAAAGAGTTTTAGAGTAACTATCAGCCATTTTTCTATTTAATTTAAAAGTAAAATTCAAATTTTTAGCTATTTTATCCAGTTCATTCATGCAAGGTAACATTCCTCCAGGAAAGATATATTTCTGAATAAAATCAATTTTTTTAATATAGTTTTTGAAATACTTATTATCAATTACAATAGTTTGCATTGAAAAAACTCCTTTAGGAATTAATAAATCTCGGATTTTTGAAAAATAATCGTTCCAAAATTCCATTCCAACAGCCTCAAACATCTCAATTGAATAAACTCTGTTGTACTGACCTAAGTGCTCCCTATAATCCCTATAAATAACATTTAATCTTTTTTCAAAACCATATGTTTTGGATTTTTCTGACACATAATCGAATTGTTTTTTAGATATAGTTAAAGTATCTACTTGTATATCGGGAAATTTATTTAATAAGTAAAAGGCAAAGCTACCCCATCCTGATCCAATCTCGAGTACCTTGTCACCAGACATTGGTAGATTATTAGTGATAAGACTTTCAAACTTTTTGATTTGAGCTTCTGAGAGGGTCTCATCACCATTTTGGAAAAAACCAGACGAGTAAGTTAGAGTATCATCTAACCAAGTTGTATAAAATTGATTACCAAGATCATAATGGGAGTGAATATTCTTTTTACTTTGATTAATAGAATTTTTTGTTTTCCGTTTATAGGATTTAGATATGAAACGAAAAAATGATGAGCCGTCCATTTCATCGTCGAAAGCAGATCCGTTAAGAGCGCCAAATTCAAGAAATTCACTTAAATTGTTCACATGAAATTTCTTTTTAATGTATGCCTCTCCCAAACCAACAGATCCTCTAAAGTTTAAGTCCCAAAACATCGATAAGTTATAAATTTGCATATCAATCTGTGGGCCGTCATAATGTCCCTGAAAAAAATAATCTTTATTTCTAAATCTTAATTTAAGAGTTCCATATTCAATTTTAGAACATATTTTATTGATATAGTTACTTATAAACCTATTAAACATATGATTATTCTACGTTTACTCTGTTATTTAGATTTTTAACGTGACTGAAAAATTTGGATTTTTTCAAGAATAATTTCATAGATTGATAATGTATCAATAAAATCACTTTAAAAGTAGAAAAAATATTTTTGATAAAAAAACTCAATAAACTTTTTTCTTTCATTGAATTTAATTGCACTTCAAGTGATGCAAAAAAAATATTTTTAAGATTCAAATCAAACTGCTGAATATTACATTTCAAATAATTACAATTTTTTATGTTTAAAGAAATTTCATAATGAGACTCCATTTCAATAAAAGGAGATACATACATATTTTTTTTAAATTTTTTATTCTTAAAGTTATTAAAATCTAGATAATGTATCTGATCTCCATGAGTGTTCTTTACTTCATAGATTGCAGCAATTAATTTTTGACTTTTATCTAGATATAAATAAAAACTAATTGGGTTAAAAGTGTAACCTATAATTTTTGGTATACTTAAAAGCATGATATGTTCAAATTTAATTTTATGCTTCATAGCAATATCGTTACAAAATTGAATAATAGATTTTTCTTTTAATCTATAGCCATGATTCATATTAGAAACTGAAAATAAATTAAAATGATTTAATGAAAAAATTTTTTGGTTAAGTGGTAGTTTTTTTAAATTTAATAGCAA
>Ga0209425_10003224_pt1 | contig 17506 bp, 12 predicted proteins | sample COG_05_FD_184749 | JGI IMG/M metagenome (GOLD analysis project Ga0209425, IMG submission 184749) | Pelagic Microbial community sample from North Sea - COGITO 998_met_05 (SPAdes) (version 2) | ecosystem: Environmental > Aquatic > Marine > Neritic zone/Coastal water | place: Helgoland, sampling...
ATTTTACTTGTCCTGACAAGTCAATAGTGCCGCTACCATCTGGAGCAATGTTAATTGCACCATTACTTGCTGAAACAATACTGTTACCACCTACATCTAGATCACCACCTAGTGTTATATTTCCACCACTGGATAAAGCATCTGTAATGCCATAACCAGCAAGTGTAGTTGGTGTTGTGCCTAGATCTGCAAAATCTGCTACTGCATCTGTAATTCCATATCCTGCAATAGTTGTTGGTGTGCTAGTTAAATCACTAAATGCAACACTTGCCAAATAGTCAGTTCCTGCAACTGCCGCTGATATATTACCTGCACCATCTGCTTTCACTATCCCTGTGATTGCACCTACCACTGGGTCTGTTTCTGTGTAACTAGTTAGGTATGAACTTAGATCAGGTGGAGTAAATGTAAATGCACCTGTTAGGTTATTGTAACTTAGTGCGGCTGAGCCAGCACTTGCTGTTGATACACTTAATCCTGTTAGTGCAACGGCATCAGTAATACCATAACCTGATAGTGTAGTTGGTGTACTTGTAATGTTAGAAAATGCTATACTACTTGCACTTATACCAGTCAAAGCACTGCCATCTATTGCTGGTAAAGCTCCTGTTAATGCGGAAGCATTAATTGTGCCTGCTGGACCATCAATCATTACGGTTGAATCATCTGCAGCTACTGTGCCTACTAGATCACCTTCAAACTTTCCTGTAAATGTTTGTGTAGCACTATCAAATACTTTTGTACTGTCGTCTGCAAATATATCACCTTGAACATCTTTGATCTGTAAACTACCGCCACTAACAACAATGTTACCTGCAGCATCGCTTTCTAGTCTAGTTCCGCCTATGTAAATAAAATCTTTTACATACAAATCACTCCATTGTTTAGTAGCACTTCCAAGAGCAAATGTCCCGTCAGTAGTAGGTATCATGTTAGATCCTATACTGTCTAGGTCTAGTGTAGTTGCCGCATACAGTTCATCAAAATTATCATTTATTTTATCAAATGCTGTGCGTAAAGGATCACCGTCTCCTTTGTTTACGCTGGAACCAATGTTTACAATTTGCTTTGCCATTATACTCTCCCTACCACAACTTCAACTGTGCCTTTGCCATCATCAGACTTAGCACCTACTGCTTTACCAATTACTTGTCCGACACCTGGTGAGTTGTTAACTATAGCATAACCTGGAATACTCGCTGTTACTAACATGTCGCCTTTGGCTACTTGTCCTAGTACCTTACATGGTACACGACCTTGTAGTGCTAATGCTGTAACATGCTCACCTTCAAGATTTGAATTCATTAAATGTGCAGGATTAGTCGAAACAACTCCAGCAACTCTTGTGTTGCCTTTTGTATTTGTTTGTGTTACTTCTTCGTCACCACCAAATACTAGTACAGTACCTTCTTCATAGTCTGCGTCTGCTAGATAGTTCTCTGCCAAGTCAGCGTATTGTGCTGAAGTTGCAGTTCCATCAAACACACTAGCATAGACTGTGTTCCATTTTCTGGCTGAGTTACCTATGTTCCTATTATTTGCTGTTGCGTCTGGTTCAAAATCACTATTTGCTCTTGCGTTGAATGTTAATGTTCTTGAAGTTGCATTACCTAAGGTAATGTTACCACGTAATACTGATGAGCCTTCAACTGTAATGAAACTATTTACATAAACACCCCCACTTCCTTTTCCTTGTAGTGTCAATGAAGTGTTTGTACCACTATATGCAGTTATAGTATCAACATCTAAACTGTCAGTAATATTAACATTACCTGTTCCGTTACCGCTTAAATTAAGATCGCCATTTGTAGTTAAGCTAGTTACGTCATTGACATTTAAGCCTGAGTCGTTTATAGTAGCTTCAACAGTACCGTTAGTAACAAACACAATAGTATTTGCTGCACTTTCAGTAAATCCGCCACCTGTACCTAAGCCTATACCTGTGCTTGTAGCATCTCGCTCAGTTAGGGCTTCGATAAAGTTAGTATATAACCAATCAGTTGATACAAAGCCTTCTCCTGTGTATGAACTAGCTGTATGGAAGTTACTTTCTGTTGTTTGTCCAGTACTACCTACATCTATAATACCCGGGAATTCTGTTACAAGAGATGCACTTGTTGTTCCTACTGCATTTAAAATAACAGCCTGACCAGGTGTTTTTAATGTTAGTGTTGTACCAGTGCCAGTTGTTGTTGCAACTTCATAAGTATCAGCACCACCTAGTATCAATCCTTGCGCTCTAATGTTACCATCTGCTTGTGTTTTTACTATTTTACTATTTTCGCCAGTTGTCGTAACTTCTATAGCTGAGTATGTAGCTGCGGCAGTACGTACTAAAACTTCATCGCCACTGTTACCAAATGCGCCAAACTCACTATCTCTTAATGCACCGCCTTCATCAAGCACTGTATCAAAACTAATTGCACTTACAGCACCGTTACCTGCGGCACTTCTACCTAATACTGTATCAGTAGCTACATATTGTAGTTTTACAGGATCAATACCTGTTGCTATACTTGAACTAGTTTGTAATTCTACAAAACCACTAGTGTGAGTAAATTCAGTATCTTTAAATGTAGCAATACCTAAGTCACTTTGTGCTATGCCTGAAGCATTTGCCCTTGTGCCAGCAGTGTTCATTGCAAGTTTACTTTGTGCAATAGCTGCTGTAGGACTTACATCAGCGTTGATTAAACTGTCTGCTTCGTACTGTAAATTATATTCTGCACCTGCTGATGTTCTAGTAACAGTTACATTTATGTCACTACCAGTTGCTTCACTAGCATGTGTTATTTCAGGAAACGGTCCGCCTACATCTGCTTGTAATGACGTAGTAAGTCCAACTGCCTGAGCAACACCATTATAAATTGTATCACTATCTGGATCAAAAGTGCCAGTACCTATAGTATATACAATTTTTCTAATACTTCCAAACTGTTCATCAGTTAGTGTGCTTATTTCAATTATTGTACCTGTTGCACTAGGAGTTGAAGGATCATTTTGTATTGTGTTTCCAATTGCAAACGTTCCTCCTGTTTCAGGCTCTGTATATATAATTTGCTTGCCACTGAATACTGCTAGTTCATTTTGGCCAACAGTGCCTACAGTCGTATCACGTAGTTGTTTTACAGTTGCAAATGCGTTTGCATTATCGTCAACATAGTTTTTGTTTGTAGCATCGCTTCCGCTTGCAGGCAATCCAAGGTTTTGAATTTTGTTTGAATTTAAATTTAAGTTGCCTTCCATTGGACTTAGTCCGTTTAATGGAACAAACCCTGTACCAATTCTATTACCAGCACTTGTAATTTGTGCCCCTGACTTAACATTAAATCCTAGTACTCTGTTGATGTATCCGCCAACTGCTTTTTCTGTAGGTGCAGCTTGTCCTGAATCATCAGCAAAACTATCGTCTGCACTAAATTCATTAATTGTAACACCCTTTTTAAATCCAAGAGCGTTAGCATTAGACAATCCAATTTCACCAGCAAATGTAATATCACCAGTTGCTTGGTCTACACTAAAGAATTTTCCTACACGGAAGAAACCATTTTGATCTGTACTAACAAAGAACACTCGTCCTTTTCGTCTTTCCCAAACTTGTGCAGTAGATGCTGTTTCCGAATCTGTATAGAAATCGGCTAAACTATTTACAGGCTGTCCTAATATAACATTCGGATAGTTAGAATCATTAAATGATCCTGTTCCTATTTGTGTGAAGTCGTGGCCGGTTGCTCTCATCAATGAAATAGCTACTGTTATTTCACTTGTCGCTCCTACTGCTAAACCAGCAGTAATAATTCTATCTACAACTGGTATACCACTATTCAATCCGGAGCCGCCGTAACCGCTATTAATGTTGGTTGCTGCGATATCAACAAATGTTACATATGCCCAACTATTTAGATTTATTGTTACAGGCACACTGTTAGCACCTAATGCTCCACTAGTGGTTCCTGTCCATGAATCAGTTGAATTAAAGCTACCCGAGACATTTTCTAATTCTATTGTAGTACCTGATACACTGGCATGTACAACACCAGTTGCGCCTGTATTAGCCTGTGTTATAGTTTCACCTGCTGTAACACTTATGCTACCAGTCACTGTAAATTCTGCAACAGTCGTGTAATTTGTTATACCATGTGTTTTTCCGTCCCATAAGAAACGCATACCGCCACTAGCACTATATCCAACATCTCCTGGATAAAGACCTGCTGTTGTGCTACTGTCTCTTGTGACACGTTCTGTATCATCAAATGCGTTATTGTCACTTGCTACTAATTGTGTTACAGCAAGTTTTGTATCACCTTGTGCTGAACCATACCCGCCTGTTAACTTAGTTGTAGCTACAGCTAAATTAACAAAATCATATCCTACTTCAAATGTTGTAAGAATTTCATCAGTTGCTAGGTCCTGGCTAAAGCTATCTTTGTTACTGAAAGCAATACTTCTATATGTTGTATTATCACTTTCATCAAAGTTAATAGCTGTACTCGGCCTTGTCACAAGTCCTGTAGGATCTCCTACATTTTCAAATATATGATTAAAGCTATCTCTGTATTCTATAATTGTATTATTGGCTACAGTTGCTTTTAGTGTGCCAAAGAAGTCTAATGCACTAACATCATCTGCTTTAAGATCTAACTTGTATACAAAATTATTGTGTACGCCTGCTACTGTTCCAAAAATTGTATCCACATCAATTGTTAAATCGTGTGTAGGTGAACTACCTCCTAATAAACTACCACTAATTGTAATAGTATCAGTAGTAGTATATCCGCTACCGGGAGTTGCTATAGCTACAACTGCCGCTCCTGCGGCGCCAATTACACCTATACCTGTTATTGTTACATTAACAGTAAGACCTGTACCGCTTCCTGAGTTGTTAGTTGCTATTTCTGCAAATGTTCCTGTGCCTGCTGTAGTGCCTGCTAGTGTTGTGTTGTCTAAAGCACTTACACCGGTAACAATTACATCACCAGCTTCTCCAGACACTCCGTCACCATCTACATCACTTAGATTTGTGACTGTTGAAACAACATAATTAAGTGTTCCTGTTGCTCCACCATGATCAATTGTAATCAAACTATTAGCACTTGGGGGATTTTTTAAATCAGTTACTGTTATACTAGGGTCGTCTAATGCATTAGTATAGGTACCTGTAGTAAATGCCTTTGCTGGCTGTACCATGTCTTTCTTAAGCGTTACTTGATCAGGTATCTCGTTTGGATCAGCTCCTTCAGCAATCAAGCCAAAGTTTCCATAACCGTTAGAGCAGTTTAGTCCTCTAATTTCAGAACCATTGTTTGCATACATAGCTGTTTGACAGTAGTATGTAAATGTTGAAACTTGTTCTGAGAATGCAGCATTGTTTGCAATAAGACCATAACCCAGGTCGTTAATTTGTGTAAAGTCGTTTGCTAACATACTTCTGTTACCAGCAGTTTGTAAGAATATATCCCTCTCCACAGACGAGTCATCAAACTGTTCGATGTCATATCCTCTACCATCGTTTGAATTAGCATCTAGATATAGTGTTGCTGTACCTTGTCCTTGATCGTAATCTGAAATAGCATTTACCTGATAACGTCTGCCTTCTACATAAAATGGACACGGGAGTTCAGGCGGCCGTAATCTTAACCCTTCTCCTAAATTACTTTGCACTGTAATTTTAAATCTGTCTGCTGTTTCTGGTTGCCCTATAACTCTTGTTGGTAAGTTACCAACATAAGCATCAACATACATACCACCTGCAAACGTTTTCTGATTTATACTCTTTGAAAAACTTGATGCAGTTTGTATATAGGGCGACTTAGTAAGAACCTGTCCTTGCGGATCTAGCACACACATGAAGCCACCGTGTCCTTGCACAGTCACGTTACGAATAATTGTAGCATCACTCATTAAGAACACATCCATAGCGTCATTACGTTTAGGTGGATTGTATTGCGGATCAAACACAAAGGTTATCTTATCAATAAGTTGACCAACTACTGCCGCTGTGCCTGACTCACCTGCACCTAAGGATATATCTACAGGCTCTGCTGCAACTACTGCCGCGGCACCTGCTGAGTATTCACCGAATGTAATTGCGTTAGTTGCTGCACTTACAAAAGTGTGTGCTGATGTTTCAGATGACGTTCCTACATTTACAGTAATTGTATTTGATGTTTTACTTATAATTTCTAGTTTAGTTTGGAATGCCGGATCTGTTGCTCTAGGAAATGTAACTGGTGTAACGTTGCCGTCTGATGCACAAGTAAATGTAAATCCGTTTAATTCTATTTCAATATATTGTCCTGCAGATAAACTGTGTGAGCCAATTGTTGCGACTAATACACCTGTAACAGGATCGTATGTAGCATTGGTAGGTGTAAATTGTGCATCTACAACAGTATAATTTGGAGCAACACCAGATAACAATGCATTTGATAATGTACTGATGTTATCAATAGCAGCTTCTGTTGCAATCTCTTGTGTACTATCACCTAATTGTGTTAGATAATCTCCATTGCTTAATAATGAATGGTATGATCCTTGCACTTCTAAGGTCATAACCTCGCCACCATCACGTAGGTCTTTAATTAGTGCATCAACAATAAGTTTTGTATCTCGTCTACATTTTGCTTCAGAATAAGTTAACGAAGGAAATCTATCACTTATAAATCTAATTGTTTCTTCAACAATATAGTCTTTGTTTTCTTTTATAATAGAACTTGCAGTTGTATAACTTCCTACGTTAGTAACTGTTGGTCCTAAATTTAATTCTTTTCCGCCTTCTGATAGATAATGGTAGCCAAATTTACCTTGTGATACTCCATCTTGATTAAAGAATTCTGTACCGCCGTTGTTAATTGTTAATCCATCAAATGTGTTATCCCTATAGAAATATAAGTTTGCCCATTTACTTTGAGATACCCTTGGAATCCTACTATCTGTTTCTGTTTTTGGTTTGATAATTACACGTCTAAATTCATCACCTTTAAGTGATACATTGTTTGACAATCTAATTGGATAGTCTTCCTCGTATATACCTGTTTCGACCATAATAGTAACTTGTTTTTTAGCAACAAAGTTACCATACTCTAGTGGCTCTTCTGGTTCAAAATCTTTTGCACCTAATAAATGTACTTGGAATACAGTTGGACCAGGTTCGTTTGAACCTGTTTGCGGGTCATTCGCAGATTCTGCGCCTACATCGTTAGTAAAGCTAACAATCTGACCAATTGCTTCTGAACGTTTTCCTCTTATGACTTTACCAGGTAACGCATCAGTGTTGTTTGGATTTGTTTGATCTGTGTAAGAAGCTGCACCGTTTGTAACAACGATTTTATATGTGCTTCCGTATACTATATCACCACCTGCATCTAAGCCGCCTTGTATAATAGTGTTGACAAGATTAAACTTATCTTGGATTGCTGTCACAGCGTTTGGATCTGCATCAAAAGAATTATCAATTATTGATGGTACACTATCGACACCTAAACCACCGCTGGTTGATCCTGTGAATTCATTTCCTGTATTAAAAGTTCCGGTAGTTTGTTCTAATTTTACAGTTGATCCAGCAGTTACACTTTCTAAAACTATACCAGTTGCACCACTTCCTGCTTGTGTAAGTGTTTCTCCTTTCACTACAGTTATATTTCCGGCAGTAGTTATTGTAAAAATACTTCCTAGGTCTAAGTATTGGTCTTCTTCAATTTGATAGACTTGACCTAGTATACCTGCTGTAAATCCTGTAAATGTCGATGTATCATATGGCGTAGTCAAATTAACATCGTTATATAATTCAAAACTTTGCGTTCCAGTAACTTTTACATATTTTTTAGTATTGTTTGTAATTTCTACCATACCTTGTATATTACGGAATACAACAATATTTTTATCAACTAAGCCGTGTGCAGTACTAGTAGTCACTACTGGAATAGCACCTACTGTAATACTTGTTATTGTTTTTTGGTTGAATAAGTCATTTGTTAAAAGTGCTGTTGCTATATTTCTTGCGGCAACGATACCTGCTACAGTTTGTGATAACTGTGTAGTAATTGCAAGCCTAGCACTCACACTAGAATAGTAACTTTCAGCAGCTTGTCTTGTGAGATAGTTTGCTGTTAGTCCTCTGTTGACATCTAAAGCAATAGCATCAATGATCAATCCTGTATCTCTAGCACATGTTGCAGAGTTGTAAGCAAAGTCGGGGAAAGTAGTATTAATATATCCAACTACTTCAGCCGCTATATAATCTCTGTTATTATCTAATAGTTTACGTGCTTGTTCAAAAACAGGAACATCTACGTCTGCATTTATCACAACAGCATCTTTACTAAAGGTACTGTGTGTTAGTGTCTGCATATAATTGCCAGGCTCTTTAGGAGCACTTCTAATTAATTCTTCTGCTCTTTTCGCGGCAGCATTAATTGTTTTGAATGCATATGTTAATGAAGTACCTTCTTTACCAGCCGGCACACCTTCCATTAAGTCGTTGCCCTTTGTACTAACAAATAGTGCTTCTGGTGAGCTATATGCTGTGTTATCAACATAATATTTAGATGCAGCTTGCAAATCTTCTACTCCATTAGGAGTACCTTCACCGGCTAATTCACCAGGATGATCACTCAGGTACAACGCACCTGTCATTGTGTCACCTTGTCTACGTACAGTAGAAGTCCTTGGCATACCAGTATCAGATAAGAAGTTACCAGATAGAGTATTGTCTAAAGCAGCATCTACAATAGTATGCGTATCATCAGCCGCAATCGTTCCTGATGGATTTATTTTGAAAGAATCAGCATCTGACTGAACATCAGTAGTTGAATATTGCTTATTAGATTCTGAATACAAATAAAGCCTTGTAGGAGATACTACTCTAAGATAATAAGTTGTTCCTGAAACTAAATTATTAGGATCAGTATCTTCAGCATTAAAAGTTACAGCAGTTCCATTAGCACCACTTTCTAATCCGTGTCCACCAGATGTTAGAGCCTGTGATACGTTGTAATGCGATACAATCTCTATGCTATCGTCTACATACTGTGCAATATTCCAAGTGTATTGTAATTTTCCAGATGGTTCCTCTGCTACACGTAATGGCAACCCTGATGTAATATATCGTTGGTCTGCATAACCTTTTGTAATAACTAAGTCATCTACAGTCAACCCTGATAAGTTATCGTGGGTGGTGTTTAATCTTTCTGCTTCTACACTGCTTATACCTACATTGGCAATACCAAAGCCACCTGCATCTAATGGACCGCCTAGTGTAGGACTTAGGTCGTCGCTCATCTTTGTAAATGAACTTGAGATAATTAACTTTCCTGCTGTGTCATAACTAAATGAAATTGTGTCTGTAGCTCCGCCACCTAATGCACTATTTGATGCAAGTGTTACTAGTTGTACAAGTGTGCCAGCATCATTTACTAATGGAATAGTATTAGGTGTTAATGTGTCTGGTGTATCACTTAATGTACTAAAAGTAATTTGTCCGCCAACACCAAATACTGCGTATAGTTCAGTAAAGTTCTCATTGGATTTACGAAACGATTCTCTAATACTATCGCCAGTACCGTCATTTCCCTCTACGCCAATGTTAATATCTTGTTTTGCCATTTATTGCTCCATCTCAACTGGTATTTGTAATTTGTCCATATCAAAGTTTACACTCACTCCACAACCGCAACTACTTTGTGCGTTTGGATTAGTAATATCAAACATTGAACCTATAATATCTTTTTTGTAATCTACAACAGTTCCTATCATAAACATAATGCTATGTGAACCTATAATAAAACTGAAGCCTTCATCTGTTGGTATAATTTCGTCACCATTTTCTATTTCACTTGCATCACTAATAGTGCCCCAGTCATATTCAAAGCCAGCACATCCGCCGCCCTTCATATTTAATGTCACTGCAATAGCATTATTTTCTCTACATATTGTATCAATCTGCGTTTTTGCGGCATCAGTAAGTGTACAAACAGTCATTTTGGCTCCTTTATCAATGTATTTATCGTTGCTTTTTATAATCTTAATGTAAATATAGTTATGTATATAAAAGAATTTTCCATAGCAAAGCGGCACACTAGACTTAGTAAATGCGGAGTTAAACATGAGTATACCCGTAATACAACTATGTTAGTATTACGCTGTGATAATTGTAGTGCAGAATTTCAAAGGCCAAGAGGTAGTATGGATCCTAATAGGATCAATAATAATTATTTTCATGTGTGTGGTAGTTGTGATTCGAAAAAATTTGCACAAAAGATGGGAGTCACAAGAAAGCAAATCTGGGACTTACCAGCTAGTAGCGGTTTAGATATAAGTAAACTTTAGTCTTTTTTCCAAATAGTCCATGCACCATATGCTATTGCTGCGTAAGCTGCTAATTTAGCAAATGGTCCTGCAATCAATACAATCAGTCCTAGTCCTATTAGAACAGCGCCATCTATTGATGTGCGTTCCTCAATTCTTGCTTTGATCCAATTTTTCATTTTAACTCCTAATATTTCCAGCCGTCTTTTTTAATATTATCTTTAGCTTTAATAGATTTTTCAGGCGTAGGAAATTTGAATTCCTTTACGACAGGGACATATGTCACAGGCCCTGTATCAATACGGATCCCTTTAATTTTATCCAAGGACAAGTTCTTTTTTATGCCTTTTGTTTTCATGTTTGTCTCCTATATAGTATTTATACAAATCTATACTAGCAAGGTTCTTACACTTGCTCTCGCACATAATATCGGCATGTTGTAAAAAGCTCAATGCCCAGTCATTAACAGCATTGTTAGGATAATAGTCACTATGGGCTCTAAGTTTTGCTTTCCTGTAGCCTGACTCTAGTAACACTGCCATATCGGGCATACCTGTATGATTGTAACCACCTGGTAGATGTTCATTGCGGCTGTATGAATAATGTATTGTAGGGCGTACACCACGCCACGAATCTATTACGCGAGCAAATCTATTGTCGGTGGGACGTATATATTCACCTTCGCGGCACCAGTGATGGTGTATGTCCAATACCAATGCGCAGGTGTCGACAAGTTCGAGACTGTGTTCGAGTCCCCATTTGTTCTCGTCGTTCTCGATCGTGATAACGTTTCTCGCTTCTGGAGAAAGCCTGTTGTTAACTGCGTGTTTGATACCGGCTGGACCTTGACGACCGGAGATGTGTACGTTACACTTGAAGTCTTGGAACGATTGGCCATAGCCCATCCATCTGATGCAATTAACATGATATTCAAACTCCTCTATTGATCGTTCGACGATGTCCGGGTTATCACTGGCGAGGACTGTGAACTGACCTGGATGCATGGAAAGTCGCACATCAAGGGCTCTTGCCGTGGCACCGACTTCTGCAAACGCTCTCTCACAGTACGCAATAACGTCAGGCTTGCGCCAATAATAACACCAAGTAGGCTCGGTATAAACAGGAAGTACATCACTACCAAGTCGAACCATCCTAAGTTCAAGTGGAAGAGATCCCACATATTCAATCAACCTTTTGTATGACGCAATGTTGTGAACCATAAGTTCCCACAAGCGTTCTTCAGCAACATCACGTGTCTGCCTATTGAGCCACTGTACTGTTGTGCTACGAGTATTTAGCGGTCGTTGAATTTGTTCTAACAGTTTCTTCTTCTGTGTCTGATCAGGGTGCATGTATTTACATGCAAAGCCTATGCGTTTAGTTACCATTTCCTATATTGTCCATCTAGTTCGTGTGTGCCTGAGTTGTACCACGCCCATGCAATACAGTTGTACCATGCATAGTGAGGGTGTTGTCGTAATTGTTTGTACCATTGTCTAGCAAGTATAACACGTTTCTTAAAGTTTGTCAAGTGTTTTATATCCATTTTTCTACTATATACGGATCATGACAATTATGCGGATTAGGATCACCATGGAAGGCAACAATACAACAGTCGTCAGGTGCTTGAACGTGTTCAATATCTTGTAGCTCTCGCTGTCCTCTAGGCTGTCCAGGTTTAAATCTTTTATCTTTTCGAACTTCCCACTTCCAACTTCTTACCCAAGCATCCGGAAATATTTTTGCTTTACCTTGAGTAGCTTCCCACAGATAGTCTTGATCACCATAAAATTTACGCATGATTAAAAGATGTTCTTTTTTAAAACGTTGCCAAACGTTATCAAGTTGTCCCTTTTCAAATCTTATTACACTCGAATTATACTTTTCCCAGTTAGGACGCATACTTCGGGTAAAGTCTCTAATAATACAATACTCGCCCGGATAAAAATCAAACAGTCTACTTAAACTATTTGTAACAACAAGATCTAAATCTAGATAAAGGATAGTTCCTTCTATAGGTAGCTCTGCCGAAAATATATACGGCTTATACCACCAACCAGTAACTGCAACAGTTGGTAAAGGAATTACATTTATTTTAGGATTAAGATTAACAGGATCTTCAGTTATACAATAGAAGTTGAAATCATATTCAAGATTTGCAGTAACCATATTATACATTTTGTTCACATAATCGGCACTGTATTTTTGTCCGTGTTTTAAGACTAAAATATTCTTATCTTTTGAAGCAGGAAAAGTCTTGGCAGTGTTCTTTAACAACTTAGCAGCTTTGCGCTCACGCTTTGCTGCTTTCATTGCTTTGATTTCTTCTTTACTATATAAACTTTTATCTATCTTAGCCATCTATGTATGAAGTCTTTTGTACTGTAAATGGTGTATAGATTGCACTGTTAGCACCATGTTCTGAACACTCAACTGATTCGCACCAGCAACGGTCTACGCTCATTTCGCGTACTAATTTATCAGCAAATCGCCATGCATGTTCTGCAAACTTCTCTGCACCTACACCGCCAAACTCTCTTACTTCACACAAGTCTTTGTCTTGTAGATCATAAAAGTCTTGTTTGTGTGGATCGTTAAAGTCTACACATAGTTTGTGATCGAATTTATCTTCTAACCAAGCCTTCAAAGGCTTTAATCCGCCAAAGTCAACTGCCCAATTTTTATTATCTAGGTTTGCACAACCAAATGTAAATTTAAATTGTAAACTGTAACCATGTAGAAGATGACAGTGTGAATGATCTGCATCTGGTTGCCGGAATACCGCTGATAGTCCGATATTATGTCCGTATGTTTTTGTGCTGTAATAAGCCATGTGTATTCTCCTATATTAAACGGCGGAGTGTTTAAAGAGGGTCGACGTATAAAGTCCTCTGTGTTATGTACTTATTATACTACAAGTTTCTTATGCTGTCAAGTGAAACATTCTCGAAATCCCACTGTTTTGGTAAATCCCATTCACTTTGATATATAATAAATTTTATTGCTGGATTTGATTCTATAACTTTCCCAATCTGATGTTTCCAATATTTAGGATCCACTGCACTTTTGTTTGAATCATCATAATGTTCTGTATCTTTATATATATTATTAACACGTTGTCCATTTCCATATAAATCAAAACCTATCATATGTATTTCTTTAGACATCAATGTTGCTAATAATACTGCATATGGACCACTCCCCCATTGAAAGGGTTCGTCTGCTCTTACTTCTATTTCATATGGTACATTAGGCACAGCTATTAAATTTTTTATTTGCTTTCTATTATCTAACCAGTCTTTCCTAGTATAAATTTTATTGTAATTTTGAGAGTAATTTGCATGGGCTTGATCAACCATTCTTCTATCAACGCATATCAAATGATCTACAAAGAAGTCTCTACATATAGCATTACATCCTATCTTACTACCTTGTAACGAAGCTACATCAATTGATTTTCTGCTTTCTCCGTTACCTAGTACAAACATCTTATTTCTTCTTTATCTCTTTTCTAATATCTTTTAATTCTTCTGCTATTTCTTCAAAGCGGTCTAAACTTTCATTATTTAATTCAGTAAGTTTTCTAGCAAACATCATTATCCACCACCACCATATGACTCCTGTTATACTAAAGGCAACAGAAATAGTTATCATTATGTAATCAAAGGTATTTTGTAAATCAGCAAAGTGAATAATTAATACTAATAGTAAAGCTATCGCCGGCAATATTTTTGCTAAGAATTCCCACATAGTATTAATAACTTAGGATTGTATTTGGCCGAACTGTTTCCAATCTCCAGGAGTACCAGCTCTTACACATATCCATCCAACATAGCCTGTTGGTGTTGGAGTTTGATTCCATATTATATCTCCAACTATGTAGTTTCCGGTACTAGGTATTCCTGTACCAGTTTCGAATTTTTTATTTTGAATCCTTATAGCCCTTGCTGTAGTTATATCTACATCATCGGAAAAATTCTTTACACCAACTCCTAAAGATTGTGTAATATTAACTTTACTGTTTAGACTAACTTGTCCGTTTGCAGCAATTTCTATTCGAGTTGTATCATCTGTAATTATTTGTAGAGCACTTGTTGTCCAAGTACCTAATTTGAATTTTTTATCATCAGTGTTATCGATGACAAATTCATGATCTATGTTTTTTAATGCTAACATACCATTAGGTGCATCAGTTCCTAACCCAAGTCTTTCGCTATCAGTATCCCAATAAACAAATCCGTCTATGTTAACACTTCCTTGAACTTCTAATGACTGTAGTGTTCCTAGCGTTTGTAAGTTACTTTGGGTTACACTTCTTCCTAATGTAGTTAGGCTAAGCACAGGTATGCCTTCAATTCGATATACTTTTTCTCTATCAATATCTATATCATCGCTACTCCATAACCTATTAGGTTGATCACGAAATACAAATTGCTTGGTATAATCTTCAGCACCTGTCCATAATAGACCTTTGCCACTATGTGCTCCTGATGTAGCTGTAAATTCTAATGACGATGAACGTTCATTACGAACATCTGCACTTACTTCATCTACATGTAATCTTGTTGCACGTACTTCACCTTCTACAGTTAAATCACCTTTTACTGTAAGAGCATTATCTATAGATTGGGTTTGGATTGCTTTGACTGTAATGCCATCATTATGAACAGTAAGGATTTGATTTACTGTAGATTCATCAGTAATTCCTTTTGAACTAAAGTTGGTTATCATCCCGCCGTTAATTTTATTACCAGACAAAGCTCTGTCTAGTATTTCGGGTGATGGTGCCGGTGCGCTTTGTAGGGCATCTACTGCATTGGTTAAAGCAGTTAATCCTGTTCTTATATCATGTATACTCATGCTAATATTTATCAGTTTACTTTCAGAAGTATAGTTTCAGGATTACATCTACCATTAAGTTTTGTATCAGTTGTAGGAATGTCTTCAAGGAACTTACGCAATTTTACTTTACCGGAGTCTTTAAATGCCTTTAGTTGTTCTGGCGGCTTACGTAGTGTTTTTTGCACACTTTCTGTCTCATTAAATCCAAGTATTGTAGTGCCTTTTACACTTAATCCACTACCAGCTCTGCCCATTCCTTGAGGATCAATATTACTTGCTACATATTTGCCTAACTTACGTGTTTTTACATTAAACACCCAAAGTTCATTTGCACCAATAATTTGGTCAGGACTGATACTTGCAAGTTTATATTTTTCATCAACATTAAGGAACTTCAATTTTTCTACAAGTTTAGTAGCACTCTTAGGCTTACTCTTACGTGGTGCACGAGTTGCTTTAGCAGTATCAATAACAAAGTTTAATGCTAACAATAATTCATTAATAGCATCACGTAGTTTTTTAACTTCTGCTTTCTTGAAGTGTCCGTAACCTTCTTTAAGTTGTGCCCACATGTCTTGATCATGCTCTGACATCTTCTTAAGTTGACCTGCTGTTGGCATACGTTCAAGTTCGTCAAAGTCTGCTAGTTCATTTTCAAAGAAGCCTTTTATCTTACGAGCATGTGCTTGTGTGACCCCCATCTTTTGAAAATGTTTTTTAAAGTCAAACCCCTTAGGGTCAAATGACTTTGGGTCTGTTATCCAACCTTCTAGCCATTCATCAATAGCTTCTGCTTGTAGCCTAGCTTGATCTCGAATACGTTCTTGGATAGTAGGAACATATACGTCTTTCTTTTCTTTTTCTTCTGCCTGCTTAACTTCAACTACTTTACTACCAAGGTCAATAGCATGTTCAACACGTTTTTTTACAAAGTCAGTTACAGGTGTAACTTTATCGCCGATAGTTCCAGGACAACTTGCCCAATATTCATCGTGTTTAGGATTAGTATCTGGCATACCATTCATTAACATCTTGCATGTGATACCTGCTGTTACACTTAATGCACTAGCAGGTGCCGATTTAGCATGTTTGATTTGTTCTTTTGTGTATCCATTTTCAGACATCCAAACAAATACTGCCGGATATAAATCAACAGGTTTATAATTTTCATAATAAAAAGCACTTGTTGTTTGACGATGTTTGTGGTATTCTTGGCCAGTCCATTCTGCCCAACCTTCCCAACTAGGTTCGCTAAGTTTTGCGCCTCGCTTTAAACGCGGTGCTCCACGTACAACTTTCTTCTTGGGTTTCTTTGTAATTGATCTTGCAGTAGCCACGTCATAAATCTCCTAATGTTTCAATTAGTATATAGCCAACTTAACAATAAGTCAACCATAAATGGTTAACTAAAGTGTGTTCTTACTGTTTCAATAAATAATCTTACATTTTTTGTAGGTGTAGTTTTAATAATTCCATGACCAAGACCACAAACCCAACCAGTAGTATCTTCAATTGTATCTAACCATTTTTGTATTTCATATTTTAAAATAGTTTCTGATTCAATTAATAACAGTTTTTCATCAAAGTTACCTTGGACAAAACCATTTGTTACTTTCTTCAAAGTTTTATTAATGTCTACACTACTGTCTACACCTATACCTGCAAAATTTAATGATATAACTTTGTTTAAACTATTATACGGAAGTGTTCTGCTATAGTATGCTGTATTTCCTATATCAGCTAGTTGTTTTAATAAAACGCAATATTCATTATCAAAGAAAGACTTAGATATATTTGAAAGACCGCTATCAAATATCATAACAGCATCAGCACCTGCTTCTAGCTGGTCCTTTATACTATATTGCAATAGCGGAACAATTACCTTTTGTAAATACATGTGCTTAAATTCAAGGCTTACCTCTTCGTCGCCGATGGCATAATTTAATAAAGTCCACGGGCCACCTACAAATCCTACTAAACTCTTATTGTGTTTAAGAGATTCTCGCGTAGCCTGTATAGCCTTTTTTTGGAATTTTAAAAAGTTTCCTGCTTCAACTGTGTTGGTATGATCTACCCAGTTGTCTTCGTCTAGGTTCCATTCAAACTTAGGACCAGGATCAAACTTTAACGGCAATCCTAAACCTTCTAAGTGGAACAGTATATCACTAAACAAAATTGCTACATCGAAATCAAATTCATCTATAGGTAGCATTGCTGTTTGTGCCGCTAATCGAGGAAGTTTGCACATTTGCTCAAATGACCAATCTTGTTTCATGGACATATATGATGATTGGTATCTACCTGCTTGCCTCATCATCCATATTGGAGGACAAGGATTTTCTGCCCTCTCTAGGGCATT
>Ga0209425_10003225_pt1 | contig 17502 bp, 13 predicted proteins | sample COG_05_FD_184749 | JGI IMG/M metagenome (GOLD analysis project Ga0209425, IMG submission 184749) | Pelagic Microbial community sample from North Sea - COGITO 998_met_05 (SPAdes) (version 2) | ecosystem: Environmental > Aquatic > Marine > Neritic zone/Coastal water | place: Helgoland, sampling...
AACATTGAGAAACTTTACGCTGGGCCTTTTAATATACAAAAATATGATATTGGTGGTCATGTGAAAAGGTGGCATACTGAAAGAGATGGTCTTTCCACTTCACATAGAATGCTTGCATGGATAACCTACCTAAATGATGTAGAAAAGGATGGGGAAACAGAATTTTTATATTATGATCTAAAAATAAAGCCTGAAAAAGGAAAAACCGTAATATGGCCTGCCGAGTGGACCCATACTCACAGAGGTAACCCCACTCCTTCGATTAAATATGTAATTACTGGATGGTTTCATTTACCTGACCATGAAGATTTTTTATAATATATAATGATGAGTGAATCATCATCAAATAATAATACTATTCAGCAAAGAGAGCTTGAAGAATTAAATAATTTAATCGCCCATAAAAATCAGACGGGTGATGCTCAAAAAAAAGCAGAATATCTTGTAAAAAAATATCCTGATAATGCCAATGTCAAGCAAACATTGGCATCAGTATATCTAAATAAGGGGAGAATTGAAGAATCTAAGGAAATCCTTGAGAGTATAGTAAATAATAATGAAGATAACGAATATACCCATTATTTTTTATTACTAATTTTCGCAAAAAATAAAAATTTAAAGGGTTTCATTAAAAGTTTTTTTCAGGCTGTAAGAATTAATAAAAATTTTTTTGAAATTTATAAAATTTTTTTTACTCATCTCAATACAGAAAGATTAAAGGATTTAAAAAGAGAAGACTTAGATTTAATTCAATGCAATGAGTCAAAAAATATTATTAATTACGCTTTAAAAAATAATTTTATCCCCCTTAGTGACACTAAGGCAATAATTCAAGAAATTTATCTGGAAGATTTAAGTTTTTTCAGAAAAGATTTATATGAAGGTAAATTAATAAATTTTCTTTCAAATTATTTTTATGGAGAAAATAAAAATTTAGTTTCATATTTATTAGAGAATACTAATGTAACAAAATATACATTAGAAAAAGATCTTATACTTATTAGAAAAACAATTTTAGAAAATTTAAATGATTTACAAAAAATCGAAGATTCAAGTAATTTAACTGACTTAATTTCCATAATTTTTAGTCAGTCCCATTTAAACGGTCACATATGGTTTTTAGATAAAGAAACTAAAATAAAATTAGAAGAATTAGTAAAAACAAATATTAAAAAAATAAAAGATAGAGAAAAAGTCAACCATTTAGAAATATTAATAATTGGTACTTTTGTCAATTTAAACGAATTTCCTGAATTTAAAAACTTTATAAATAAAAATTTAAAAAAAGAAGAGCAACGTATTTATAAGAAAATTTCAGTTTTTTTTAATAAATTAAATGAAGATAAAAACTTAATAAAGAAAATAAAAAGTCTTTATTTTATCAAAGATAAAACCTCAAAAGAATTAGAAAAACATTATGACAAGAATTCCTCACTGCCCTGGGATTATGTAAATACAGATGGTGATATTGATTTTATAGATTATCTGAAGATAAATTTACACCCAACAGATCTTTTAGGTAAGAGAAAATTTACAGATTATCCTAAGATTTTATATATAGGTGCTGGCTCAGGAAGAGATCCATTAAAGCTTAATACGTTGAAAAATGCAGAAATAGATATTATTGACTTGAGCATCGAAAATCTAGTATATGCGAAAAAAAAGGCAATAGAGCATAATATTAAAAATATTAACCTTTATCATTTAGACCTTTTAAATATAGACCATCTAGATAAAAAATATGATGTAATTTATGCAGATAAAATTCTAAATCAAATTGAAGATTTCGAGTATGGTTTTAAGTTAATTGTAAATAAACTTAATCCAGGTGGATTTATAAAAATTATATTAAAAAGCCCTTTTTCTTATGAAAGTGATGAAATTATTAGAAAAAAGATCAATTTAATAAAAGAAGAAATTGATGATTGCAAAAACTCTATACAATTATTAAGAAAAAATATAACTGAAAGCAATGACCAAGATTTAAAAAGATTTATACTTACGAAAACTTTCTACGACAAAAGCTCTCTAAATAAATTTTTAAACCCTAAATATAAAACAATTAAGAATATCAAGGAAATAAAAAGTTTATTGAATATAAATAAGTTAGAATTTATAGGTTGGTCTGATTTTATTATCAACAGAACAATAAGAGAGGCTGTAATTAATCTATACGCCTCAGAATATAAGGATGATTATTTGAAAAAAAATTTAGATAACTGGCATACTTTTGAGAAAGAAAATCCTATAATATTTTCAGATATGTATAAATTTTGGGTTAAAAAAAATAATCACTAATAAGGGCGCGTAGCTCAGCGGTAGAGCACTACGGTGACATCGTAGGGGTCGCTGGTTCAAACCCAGCCGCGCCCACCATGCTTATTTTTTTAATTTTAATTTTATGGCAACCTGTTTTGTAAATAATGAAAACGCTAATACCTCATATTTAGACTTATTATTTTCACAAAACTCATTTAGAGCTCTGAATTCATCATTTTCCCATTGATCATTAATAATAAATTCATCAAAAATCAAAATAGTGTCTTCATCAATGATTTCTTTTGAGTTTTCTAATGCACAAAGTGTTGAGGTATAGAGATCAGCGTCAAGGTTAATAATCGAAGCCTTTTCTCTTTTTTTTTTAAAAAAAACTGGTAATGTCTTATTAAATTCACCCTTAATAAAATTAGCACCTTTTATTTCCGGTATTTTACCCAAGCCTGAATAAAAACCCTTAGGTTCATTATACCATTTTTCAGGTAAGCCGTTAAATGTGTCAAAACCAAAACCTTTATCAAAATATTTAAATAAATATCTAAATGATAAACCAGTCCAAACACCGAACTCGTAAAATGGTCTTTCTTTTTTGGATATTTTAATCATTTTATCAAAAAATAGCCAACGTGAAAAATATAATTCCGGAAGTTTTGGTAATGAAAAAATCCATTGAAAAGACCTTATATAAGGATTATTTTCGTGAGTAGAGTTTAACATACTATTATAGTTATTAAAATTACCTTTGTAGGCCTGAATAAAAGAAAGGCAATATTTTGCTTTCAAAAAATTTTGATCATAGTAAACACATTTTTGTAATAATTTTTCAGCATCATCTATACTGGAACAGCATCCGTGAAGATTCCAATAAATTGGTGCATAATCAGGCTTAATACTTAATACTTTATTGTATGAACTTAATGAGTCTTCTATTTTAGCAATATCATAATATGCAACACCTAAATTGTTATGTGCTAAATGGTAATTTGGATTTATTCTTATGCAGGCCTGGTAGCTTGAAATAGCATCAGAAAGTAAACCTAGCCTTTTTTGGGCATTTCCTAAATTATTATAAGCTTGATAGAAATCAGGATCAATCTCAATAGCCTTTTCGTAATTTAAAATAGCTTCTTCAGTGCTGCCAATCTCATTAAAAACATTGGCAATATTATTATAAACTTCTCTATATTTGAAATTCTGATTGTGATATGTGGACTTAGTTTTATTTTCAAGGGCTTTTTTGTAGTATTTCAGAGCATTATTATATTCTTTTAAATCATACATTAAATTACCAAAATTATTTAAAGATTGAAAAAATCTTGGATTAATTTTTAAAGCCTTCTCAAACGACATCTTTGCGTCTTCATATTTCTTAAGAAAAACATTTGTGATACCTAAAATATCAAATAAAGCTGGTTCGTTAGGAAATCTTTTAACAAGATCTTTTTCTTTTTTTAAAATTTCAATAAATTTTCCATTTTTCAGAAGAATCAATAAATCTTTAATTTCTTTTTCCATCAAATAATCTAACCTAAAATTATATGCTAGTAAAAATTAAAATCATGCCAAAGCCTAGTTAAAATAACTAATTAGATACGAATCAAATTAATATGACTTGATTTTAAAAAAATAATACCTATCTATTCATTATAACAAAAGGAGATTAAAATGATTGTAGACGGATTAGGGTCAGTTACGTTTGTAAATGGTGTATTAAGAGTTCAACTTACAAATATAAATGGGGAAGGAAAAATCATAGAAGCTGGTTGTATTGAAATACCAGGAGCAAAAGTTGGTGATGTAATTCAAGGACTCGCATCTGCTTCAAAGGGAATTGTCGATAAACTCAATGAATCAAGTGAGCAAGAAGATTCTGATAAAAAACCTTCTGATAAAAAAAATACAAATAATAAATCGAGTAAAAAAAATAAATAATAGTTAATAAAATTTATATTAGCTTTGTTACAAACCTCTAGGGGACAATTATTATGATCAAAGTTATTCAATTGTTAATAATTGTCTCTTTATTAAATTACCCTGGATTATCTGAAGCTAATAATAATTACAGAACTTTTTCTAAAGTTGACCCTTCAATTCCTTTAATTAGCGAAATTGATTATCTTAATTTTCTAAGAATAAGTATTATTGATCAACCAGAATATTTATATTCTGTATCCACAGTAAAAGAAAAAGATATGTCTGTTAGGTTTGCAAGAAGAAGTAGGCTTCCAGATTTATCAATGAGAATTATCAATGATAGTGTTCTTGAGCGTGATATTAAAGATCAATCATCTGTTAGAAAAAGGCGAGATGATAGTTTTGACGCAGCAATAGAGCTTTCTCAGCCAATATATTCTGGTGGTGCTATTAGTGCCAGAATTGGAATGGCTAAAAATGACCTTACTGTTTCTAATCTAATGAAAGACAAAACAGTATCTGAACAAATTGTTGAAGCTAACAAGATTTATTTACAGGCCATAAAATCAGATATTTTATATAATTATGGTTTAAAAATTGTTAGAGATGTCCAACCATTTCTTGACAGAGTTAAAGACCGTGTTGAATCTGGAATTGCAGATCCTATGGATTTGGCTGTTTTTTCAATAAGGTTTAATGATCTTTATTCAAAGGTTCAGGTACTGAAAACACAAAAAAATCGGGATATAGCAATGTATGAATATTTTTTTAAAACTGATTATAAAAATGTTTATCTTCCAAATGTTTTTGTTTCTTCAGTAAAAAAAGATTTGAAGCGTGTAGGTTATGATGTTGAGCTTGCTATATTAGGTCATAAAGGTAAACAATTGGAGACAAAATTAACTAAAAGTGAGTTCCGCCCTCAATTTGGATTCAATACAAGATATACTAAGTATGACTTAAAAGATGATGAAAATGAAAGTGATATTCGTGGGGGAATTTATTTCTCTTTACCTTTGTTTACCTTTGGGAGAGCTAAAGCTAAAGTTTCTTCTTATGAAGCTAAAGCTACTGCTGCAAAAATGTACATAGATATTGAAAGAAAAATAGATGACGGTAAAGAGGCAGAAGTAATTAACGTCATTGAAAGTTCACTAAGTATTAGAGAGGATGTTTACAATACTTTTAATGATACTAAAAAACAAAGAGGTATAATAGAAGATAGACTAGAAATTATAAATTTTGCTCCCGAAGCTTATGTTGATACTGGTTTTAAAGAACTTAATCAGCTAGAAATACTTCTCATAACTGAAATTAATTTACTTGATGGATATATGCAATTTTTACATCAAAATAGGGCATTAAATTCTTTTATAATGATTAAACCATGAATGAAAAAACAAAAAAAATAAAAGAATATGATAAACACTGGTTTTGGGGATCAGTACTTTCCAATAAGGGGACATATACCCAAATAGCTTTGGCTTCAGTTTTTATTAATATATTTGGACTTGGCAGCGCTTTTTATATTATGACAGTTTATGACAGGGTCATGCCCAATAACGCTTTGACGACTTTAGTTGCACTAACTATCGGTATGTCGATTGTAATAATATTTGATTTTATCGTTAAATTATTAAGAGCATATTTTATAGATATAGCTGGTTCAAAAATGGAAAAAACAATTTGTGATTTACTCTTTGAAAAAATTACGGCTCACGATGAATCCTTTTTAACCAAATCATCTGGGGTTGGACATACAGTAAGAGAATTTGAAGGAGTAAGAGATTTCTTTACTTCCGCAAGTATGGTTGCATTTATTGATTTACCATTCATGTTTATCTTTTTAGGAGTCATATATGCAATTGCTGGTCCACTAGCAATAGTACCTATTTTGATTGTTCCTCTTGTTTTAGGTGTTTCAGCATTAGTTCAGCCAATTTTAAAACGATACAGTGAAAAGAATTTAAAAACCCAACAATCAAAGATGTCTATTTTAATGGAGCTTTTAAGTAACCTTGAAACAGTAAGAACAGTTGCTGGAGGAAGATTTCTGCATGATAAGTGGAACTCAAGTGTAGAAACGCAAAGTGATGCATCTACAAAAGCAAGATCTGTTTCAAATTTTGCTACGACTTTTGCTGGAACGGGACTACAAATAAGTCAAGCTGCTGTTGTTACATATGGAGTGATTTTAGTAGGTTCACTTCAAATTTCCGCAGGAGCACTAATAGCTGTTGTTATCTTATCAGGAAGGGTGTTGTCACCTTTAGTGCAAGCTGGTCAATTATTGACAAAAATGAACCATGCGTTTGCAGCCTATGTAAAAATTGATGAGTTAATGGAAACAGATACTCACGATGAAAAAACAAAAAATTTAACTGCAGTTAAACTTTCAAATGGAGATATTTTAGTAAAAGATGCAAGTTATGAGATCGAAGATACTAAAATATTAGATAATATTAATATATCCATAAAAGATGGAGAAAAAATTGGTTTAGTGGGTAATATTGGTAGTGGAAAAACAACACTATTAAGACTTATTATTGGATTTTATCACACCACAAAAGGAAATATAACTGTAAGTGGTTATGACTTAAAAAATATTCCTGCAAAAAATCTTAGGGACCATATAGGTTATTGCGGACAAAAGGTACAACTTTTTTCAGCATCTATTTATGATAATATTATTGCTGGTTGCTCCGATGTTTCTGAAGAAGATGTTATAGAAGCTGCAAAATTATCCTGCGCACATGATTTTATAGCGCTTTTACCTGGTGGATATAATTATCCCCTTATTGAAAATGGCTCAAATCTCTCGGGGGGCCAAAGACAAGCTATAGCACTTGCCAGATGCTTTATTAGAAAACCTAGAATTTTAGTATTAGATGAGCCTACTAGCGCTATGGACAGTGAAACTGAACAACGTATTATAAATAATATTCTTGATCTTGATTACAAACCAACAATTATTATTTCAACCCACAGAACTAATCATTTAGCGAAAGTTGATAAAATTGGCATTCTAATTGATGGAAAGGTAGTAAGATTTGATGATAAAAATAATATTTTAAAACAAGAAAATAATACAAATATCTAGAGATTTAAAATGATTAATAAAATATTAGATAAAATAAAAAATTTTAACATCGAAAAAATTCAAAATATTTTCGAAAAAATTCTCCCTTATATCTTGCCAGAATCTTGGACTAAAAATAGGAAGCAATATATATTGTTTTGGATTATTGCTTCATTTACTATTACTTTTTTTATTTGGTCTTCAATAGCAAATGTAAATCAAGTGGTTAAGGCAACCGGTATTGTAATTCCAGATTCAAAAGTACATATTATTCAATCAAGTATTGATGGCCAAATCGAGAAAATAAATGTTGCTCTTGGGGACAAAGTCACTTTAGGAGATACAATGTTCACAATTGATCATAACAATTTATCTAAATTATTCAAAATATCAAATGACGAGCTTGAAACTAGAACAAGAAAAGTTGAGATATTGTCGAAGTTGGTAATGAAGGGGTCTGACTCAGAATTTCGTCTTTTAGATGAAAAATTACAATTGTACGAAAGTCAAAAGCGGTATGATATGACCAAGAGACAATTTGAGTTTTCCTCAGTTAAAGCTACTATAACCGGAACTGTCAGTAAAGTTAACGCTGTTAATTTAGGACAACATATAAAACAAGGAAGTCTATTGGCAGAGATTGTACCTGAGAATGATAAACTTAAAATTCAAGGTCAAGTTTTACCTAAAGATATTGCTTATGTGCAGGTAAATCAAAAAGCCTCTATTGGCTTTTCCTCTTATGACCAATCAATTTTTGGAAAGATGGAGGGAATTGTTACGAAAGTTGGAGCAAATACTACTCAAGAAAATAATGATCAGCCTCCATTTTATCCAATAGTAATAGAGATTAGTGAAGAAGAGCTCAAAAGAGCTACCAAAATCAAACTGCAACCTGGAATGATTGCTGATGTTTCTATAATAGGTCAAGAAAGAACAGTAATAAGCTATCTATTGAATCCTATTACAAAATTGTCTCAGGAAGCACTTCAAGAATAATCATACATTCTTTAGCTCGGCAACCTGCACACCTGAGTTTAACTCAGTATTTCTAACAAAATTTGATGCCTCCAAAAGCGAATCATGTGTACCGGTATCTAGCCAAGAAAATTCATTACCTAGAAGAACCACCTCTAACTCTTTATCTTCAAGATATAATTTATTAATATCTGTAATTTCGTATTCGCCCCTTTTTGATTTTTTTAAACCTTTTGCATAACTAACGGCCTTTTGATTGAAGATATAAAGTCCAGTTACAGCCCAATTAGATTTAGGATTTTCAGGTTTTTCTTCAATTGAAATTGCTTTATTAGTTTCATCAAAATCAACTACACCAAATCTTTGAGGATGATTAACTTTATAGCCAAACAATGTTGCGCCATTATTATTTATCATAGCTTTATTAACTATTGAAAAAATATCAGGACCAAAAAAAAGATTATCACCCAAAATTAAAACTGACGGGGAACCATTTAACCAAGAAGAGGCTATCAATAATGATTGAGCGATTCCCTCAGGTTTCTTTTGAATTTCATATTCAAAATTGACACCCCATTGACTGCCATCCCCCAAAAGTTTTTTAAAGAGAATATGATCTTCTGGAGTTGTTATAATCATAATATCTTTTACACCTGAATTTATCAAAGTAGATATAGGGTAATATATCATTGGCTTATCAAAAATTGGTAGTAATTGTTTACAAACAACTTTAGTTACCGGGAAAAGCCTTGTTCCTGAGCCGCCAGCTAAAATAATACCCTTATGATGACTTGTTAACATTTCAGCTTAAAACTCCTTTTTACTATTAAGTAAGATACTTGAAACAACTTTCTTTACTCTAGTCTCCCAACGAGGAATTACCATACCTTTACTCTTAAACCAATTATTATCAACATATAACCTTGAATCTAAAGGACGTTTAGCCTTAGAATCCCAATCTTTTGATAGTATATTAGATAATGTAGATTGATTATTATCTTTAGAATTTTTTATCTCAGACTGAATTAGCTTAGCAACAGAAAACCAATCTGTATAACCATTATTAGTAAAATGTATAAAATTACTATTTAGAAATTTAAAGTTATTTTTTAAAAAATAAAAATGAATTAGAAGCATAATTATAGTTGCAACATCACCTGCATAAGTAAGAGATATTTTTTGATCAGAAACAACATTAATTTGTTTGTTATCTAAGATGAGGTTAGAAATTGTTTTTACAAAGTTCTCTCCTTTGTCACTAAAGACTGATGCAAGCCTTACTATAAGGCTATTAGGATTAATTTTTATCAAATCATCTTCAGAGTAATTTTTAGATAACCCATAATGATTAATAGGGCTCTTAATATCATTGGCTTTATGGGGACCTTTACTATTCCCAAAAACATAATCAGTAGAGAAATGAATTATACCTATTTTATTATCAAAACAAAAATTTCCCAGCTCTTTAACAGCGCTATGATTTACTAATAAAGCCTTCTCCTTCTCTACCTCAGCATTATCGACATTAGTATATGCACCAAGGTTAATAATTAAATCAGGATGAACTTTATTACAATAATCAGCTATTAGAGAGTTTTTAGATAAATCTAGCTCTGATGAAGAAGGAAAAAGAAAATTAATTTCTTTATCTTTAGAAATTGCTTTCAGATCTATGCCAATTTGACCGCTTCCGCCAGTAACTAGAATAACTTTATTAGGATTATATTTTTCCAAGACGCTTGCCAGAATGATTATTAGCAGAATTACTACTTAAAAAATCTTTATTATTTAAATACCAGTCAATAGTACTTTTTATACCCTCTTTCCATGAAATATCTGAACGCCAACCTAAATCAATCATCTTTTTTGAATTTATGGCATACCTTGTATCATGACCAGGTCGATCAGATACAAATTTAATTAAGTCAGCATAGCATCCGCTATCAAGAGGCTTTAAATCATCTAAAATTCCACATATGGCTTTAACAACACTTATATTACTTAATTCATTATTTGATCCAATATTATATTTAGATCCGCTTTTTCCGTTAAAAAGTGCAAATAAAATACCGCTCACATGGTCATCAACATGTATCCAATCCCTTATCTGCTGACCGTTTCCATATATAGGAATATCTTCTTTATTTAGGCATTTACTTATAACTAAGGGAATTAATTTTTCAGGAAATTGCCAGTTTCCATAATTATTTGAAGTATTTGTTATTATAACTGGAAAATTATAAGTTTTATTCCATGATCTCGCTAAATGATCTGATGAAGCTTTAGTCGCAGCATAAGGGCTATTGGGCCTGTATGAGCTACTTTCAGTAAAACTATCATCCCTATCATCCAGGGATCCATAAACCTCATCTGTTGAAACTAAAAGAAACTTAAATTTATTTTTTTTATTTTCATCGAGACTTTTCCAATATTCGTATGAACTATTTAGTAAGTAATATGTTCCAAGAACATTAGTCATAATAAATGCCTCAGGTGAATCTATTGATCTGTCTACATGGCTTTCTGCTGCTAAATGAATAACATAATCTGGATTATGTTTTTTCAAAATTTTTTTTAGAAAATTACTATTTACTATATCTTCTTTATAAAAAATATAATCTTTATCTTTTGTGGTTCCAAGACTAGATATATTTGCTGCATAAGTTAACTTATCAATATTAATAACGGTGTTAGACTCATCTGATAAGAGCCTCCTAATTAAGGCAGAGCCAATAAATCCACACCCTCCTGTAATTAAAAAAATATCTTTTTTCATAAAAGCATTACCTAAAATTAATTTTCTTTAAAGCTTCATCCCATAAGGGCAAACCAAGGTCTTTATCGGAAATTATTGGTTGAACTCCCTTCAAAGGCCAATCTATAGAAAAAAAAGGATCATTCCACAAAATCCCTAATTCACTTTTCTTGTTATAATACTGATTAACTTTATAAGAAACTATTGTATTATCTTCTAAAGTACAAAAACCATGAGCAAAACCCTCTGGAATATATATCCATCCATCATTTGTTGATAAATTATAACTTCCAAATTCTCCATAAGTCGGAGACTTTTCTCTAAGGTCTATAAAAACATCATAAATTGAACCATTAATTACCTTTAAAAGCTTACTTTGCGCAAAAGGCTTTAACTGAAAATGAAGACCTCTAATTGTATTTTTATACCTTGAGAAAGAAACATTATCCTGAATAAAATTATCGATAATCCCAAATTTAGAAAAATCTTTCTTGTTATAATCTTCTGAAAAAAAGCCTCTTATATCTTTGTGAACAAAAGGTAAAATTTTTATTACATCACTAAATAAAGAAACTTTTTCCATTATACTAGACTTTGTATTAGCTGAAGATGTTTAGGAAGACAAATTTTTTGAAGATCAAAATTCTTTACAATAGTATCACGACCTTTTTTTCTAAGTACCTCATAATCATCAGGGTTATCAAGGACTTCATTAGCGGTTTTAGCCAATTGCTTATGATCAAGAAAGTCCACTAACAAACCATTTTGATTGTGCTTTATTAACTCTTCAACTGGGCCAGTTTTTGAACCAATTATCAAAGCTTCAAGAGACATTGCCTCTAACATTGACCAAGATAGGACAAATGGATAAGTTAAATAAATATGAGCAGTTGAGACAGAAAGCATTGCTACTAAAGAATTATACGGAACACGACCAACAAATCGAATGTTGGAACTCTTTAAGTCCTTCTTAACCTTATTAAAGTAGATATCTTTATGGGTCGTTCCATCTGGTGCGTTTGCTCCATAACTAGTACCATTACCACCAACAATTAATATATGCGCATCAGGGTGCTTTTCTGTAATCTCAGGTAGCGCCCTCATAAGTATATGGTACCCGCGATATGGCTCTAAATTTCTATTAACAAAAGTTAAAACTTTATCCTTCTTTGTAAGTCTTATTTTATTATCAGGCTCTCCATCTTTCGTTATCTCGATAAAGGCATCTTCACTTTTCTTTAAAGCACTAGTATCAACTCCATCATGAATGATATTAATTCTATCTCGAAATAATTTAGGAGCCGTATCAGCTTGAAACTTAGTAGGGCTAACTATTGCATCACTCTGGCTCAATGCCATTAAACCAGTATGATTACGTGCGGTTAATTTTGAAGCTAAAGGAAAACCACTTGGAGGCATAAGATCATCATCTAGAGTAGTATCAAAATCAATATCAGAATTAACTGTATTATAATAGAATTCAAAAAAGGTTAGTAATTTAACATTAGGCCAAACATCTTTTATGAGAAGAGTTTCGCCCCAACCAGGATGGCCTATAATAATATCCGGTGTATATCCGCTTTTTTTAAATTCAATACACTTTAATGCAGCTGCCTCTGCTCTAATTATTTTAGCTTCAAACTCTTGAGCTAATCGGTGGGTATTAACGTTTGAACCTTGACCAATTTTATAAAAAAAGTGAGGAATACCTTTAATTTTGCCTTCCTCTTTTATAGAAAGAGACCTAACACTGTATTCATCCAATTTATTCAACTCTGGAGCTAAACTTCTATATTGACCAGGAAAATTTTGATGCATAAATAAAACTTTAATTTTTTTACTCATTATTATCTCCAGTCAAACTAATAAAGGAATACTTTAAGAGCCATATAATTATTGGACTCACAATTTCAATAGATAAATTAGCTGCATCACATATATGATTAAGAGAATACTCCTTATTTTCATCAATAATATCATTAACTTTATTAAAAAGATCAACTGATGGTAAAGAATTTACAGAAAACATAACACTTTTGAAAGACATAACAGTTTCAATATCAAGATCATGAATTTTATTATTTTTTATAATTAAGGTTTCTTCAGTTATTGAAAATGTTGGGTAGGTTTCAAAAATAAAAAATGGGTCAAGTCTATCTGCTGGAAGTGTAAAATTTGGTAATTCGGATAATGACTCAATCCCTGTTCTTAATTTATCTAAGTCATTACCCAAGTCTTTATATTGAGAAATAATATTACTCCAAGAAAACTCATTATTAGCAATTTTTTTTGCATTATTACCTAATTTTTGACGAAGATTTTTATCATTTATAAGAAGTAGCAATTTTTTTAAACAGATATCAATATCTATTGCCACATTCTGTGATAAATAACCAATATATTGATCATAATTAATCAAACCTACCATGTGATTATAGGCTAGCTGCTCGCCTGAACCACTAGAAAGAGAATATGATGGAATTCTAAATCCATCAATACTATCTCTAACAGTAGATCTATATCCATTCCAATCAGAAACAATAACTGGCAATCCAGATGCCATGCCCTCGAGAGGTGTTAAACCAAAAGTTTCTTGAAAATTATCACTCAAAGACATAAAAATATCACCTGAGCTAAGAGATAGATGTTTATTACTTTGAATCTTCCCATCCAAAAAATGAAAATTAATATTAGGACAAACAACTTTAGCTTCTTCCTTAAAAGCAGTTTCAATAGACTCATTAGCAAACCAACCAGTTTGTATTAGATGAATTTTTCCTTTTTTTAGATTTTTTGAGATTGCCTCTAAGGCTAAATACATTGGAAGATGATGGGCTTTAGCATGGAACGACAACCTACCAACATAAACTATAACAATATCATCATCATCAATTCCCAGTTCCTTTCTCGAATTTATCTTAAACTGATCCGAGTAATTAAAATCTTCAGGGTGAACACCAAGAGGTATTATAGGGAAATTTGGTAGTTGGCATTTCTTAGCATCTAAGTAAAACTTCAACTGATTAAATTTTTCATCAGTAACTTTTTTAATAGTATCAGCAACGACTTGAGAGGTACAAATAATTGCATCCCAAGGCATTACGGGTGTTGTAAATAGTGATGCTATAGAGCTCATAACACCGTGAGAAGCTGTTGTATGAGTTATTCCAACTAAACTATATCTATTGTGACCATATATACCTCTTCCTGTACAAAATTCAGTTAATGATGGTCCAGGTAAAAATATACCTCCAAAATTTTGTGACTCATCGGGCTTATCGAAGGGTATTGCATGGATCTTAATATCTTGATCTTTATCAAGAAAAGAGGAAATTGTTTTTTTAGCTAACTCTTTTTGATTATTGTTTTTTAAGTATAGACCAAGTACATCAGGCTTTGATTGAACAAGCGCCCTGAGATAAGCATTACCAGCAGCTTGTCTTCCCATAAGTTTATTACCATCCATTTCAAAACCTTCATGTTGATAATAAAGAGCCCAAAGTGGATTATTTTTCTTATAAATAGTCATAATAACCTATGTTTAATAAAGAATAAGATGATATCAGATGCTAATCAACTTGAGAAGAATTACTGAAAGACAATGTAACATGCTTACTTAATTCATTTAAGCACTCGTCTTGGGATATAGATTTATTTTTATAAGCAATTGCCCATAAAGCATATTGACTAGCCTTTGTAACACAAGCAATAGATTTAAAACCACAACCAGCTAAAGTTGCGTGTAAGACTGAACCTGTAAAGCCACAATTATGAGCCATGTAATGATTACCCTTAGCAATATCCGATCTTAAACCATAAAGAATATCTAAAGCAGATATAGGTCCAAGACCAGACTGATATAAAGGCTCTGTTAATTTGCCTTTAGCAACCTCACTGCAAACACTTACAAGATCTGGACATGTAATAATTAGATAACCATCATCATTTAAAACACGATACATCTCTTTTAGAGCAACGGGTACCTCATGAGAAAAAAGATGCTCAATATTATGAGAAGAATAAATAGCATCAAAATCATTTGAATTTACAACAGACATATCAGTCATAGAAGCTACAATATCAGGATTTACATCCTCATCTATATCAACTCTAACCTCTTCCCAAATATCAGTTCTAAACTCTGGGGTAGAATTGAGTTTGGTTAAACGACCACAACCTAAATGTAAAAAATTTTTTTTCATGTTTATAAATCCAAATTATTTATAAAGGGCAAAAAAAAGGGAAGCAGAAGCTTCCCTTTAATTCAATTAGTTGTAGTCATTACGCTAGGATAAAGTCACCAGCTTCAAGACCACCAACTGCTATATTTGGTCCACTAATATGAGCAACTAAGTTCACCTCACTTACAGCAACAACTGAATTGTTGGCACCTGCATCAGCGAAGAAGATCATAACATCGTTATTATCGTAAGCAACAATGTAGAACTTATCACCAGCAGTAGTAGCAGTAATTTGAGAAATACCAGCATTAGCAGTACTATTTTCTGCGGCCATTGATTCAAATAATAATGCAGCTGTTAAAGTTGTCGAAGCATCGACATCAGCCATACTAGCAGCCGAAAGAGCTATTACATCATTTGTTGTTGTACTTACACTAGGAACATAAGCTGAGTTAGCAGCTGGACTATCAGTAGTAGAAGTAGCAAGAACAGGAGCTGAACCAGCAGCTGTAGTTACTGTTGTATTAGCCGCTAAGATTTGAATTAAATCATCAGTCTCAGAGAAATCAGTAATAACTGCAGCATTAGCTTCTGCTGCAACATCCGATACATCAAAAGTATCATTACCAGCATCACCAGTCATAGTATCAACAGCAGCACCACCTTTAATAGTATCGTTACCAGCACCACCTTCAAGAAGAGAGGCACCAGCAGCATCAGTAATGCTATCATTACCTGTACCACCATAAACTGAGTCAGCAGCAGCACCAGAGGTTATAATATCATCACCAGCATCACCATAAAGACTATCAGCAGCAGCATCACCAGCTACAGTATCATTACCGTCACCACCTTTAATAGTATCAGCATCAGCACCACCAGTTAGACTATCATTACCAGCCCCACCTTCAATGCTAGAAGCACCGGCCGCATCAGTAAGTACATCATTACCTGCACCACCATAAAGACTATCAGCAGCAGCACCACCTGTGATGGTATCATTACCGTTTTCACCATAGAGTTTATCAACTCCACCGCCACCTGTAATAGTATCAGCACCAGCACCACCATAAACAAAGTCAGCACCGTCACCAGTAACAATAGTATCATTACCACCGCCAACAGTATCACCAGTAGCTGCTAAATCACCATAAATAGTATCAGCACCATTTAGACCAGTAATTTTATCTGATCCTGCACCACCTGATAGAATATCAGCAGTATTATTAACACCAGTAATAGTATCAGCACCACCGTCACCATATAATCTGTCAGCACCAGAGTTACCTGTAAGACTATCATCACCGTCACCAGTTGTAACAGTGTCACCACCAGTACCAGCAGTTAGATAGAAATCAAGATCATCATCATGGAAAGCTGATGCACCAGTTATTGTAAACTGGTAATCATTACCATTTAATGAACCGTTACCGTCAAAATCAAGGTAAAGTGTATTGATATCTTTAGAGAATACAAAGTCACCAGCTACACCAGTTAATACTGAGTTAGTAAGACCTGCACTATCAACATCTCCTCTATCTGCAACAGTAAATGTATTAATAGAATTTCCAAGTGTAGCGGTAATTCTAATGTTATCACCAGCTGTTACTTGAGCGCCAGTAGTTGCATTAAGAACGGATTGAGTAAAGTCTGCTATAACATCACGTGATGCACCAGTTGAATCTGAAGCAGCATCATAAAGCAATGTATCAAGACCAGTACCAGTAGTAATGTTGTCTAGACCTGCTCCACCATCGATTTGATCTGTACCAGACCCACCATCGATTGTATCGTTACCAGTTCCACCAAGAATAGTATCATTACCTGCAGCACCAGATAACATTATATCGTTACCTGCACCACCATCGATACTATCAGCACCGGCATTACCTGTAATACTATCATTACCTGACATACCATAAAGACTATCACCAGTAGTTGTTCCACCACCAGAAATGATGTCATTACCTGATGAACCTTTAAGAGTATCCACTTTTGTACCACCAGTTATAGTAAAGACAGTTGTTTGTGAATCCTGGCCAGCATTATTGAAAACAATACTGTGAGCTGTTGCTCCAGTTCCATCAAAAGTAATAGCTGCTGGATCAAGTAGAGCAGAAGCATCATTATCATCAATGACGATAGTAGATACACCACCTGTTACACCATCAACAGTAACAATTTTGATAACTTCAACATCTGAAACATCATCAAAATCAATTGTTGCTGTTACAGTAGCATCCGCATTAAGAGCAATAGTATCAGTACCACCATTACCATCAATAACATCGCCATCTTCAAGGGCAGCTGTACCAGAG
>Ga0209425_10003227_pt1 | contig 17496 bp, 13 predicted proteins | sample COG_05_FD_184749 | JGI IMG/M metagenome (GOLD analysis project Ga0209425, IMG submission 184749) | Pelagic Microbial community sample from North Sea - COGITO 998_met_05 (SPAdes) (version 2) | ecosystem: Environmental > Aquatic > Marine > Neritic zone/Coastal water | place: Helgoland, sampling...
TTTTAACACAAAGTTCTAAAGTCTATAGAAAAAATATTAATACAAAAATTATTGCTATCACAGGAAGCTGTGGAAAAACTACCTTAAAAGAATTATTAGGTAATTCATTAAAAAAACTGTCTAAAACTAGCACCTCACCAAAATCATACAATAATAAATATGGTGTTCCATTAAGTCTTTTTAATTTAAATCAAAAAGATGATTATGGAGTTCTAGAAATTGGTATGGATAAAAAAGGTGAGATTGACTATCTTTCAAAAATTGTTCAACCAGACGTAAGTGTAATTACAAATATCAATTATGCTCATGCTAAAAATTTTAAGAATTTAAGACAAATTGCACTAGCTAAATCAGAAATAATTCATAATACAAAAGATAACGGTTTTATTGTTTTAAATGCCGATGATATTTTTTTTACATTTCATAAAAAGATTGCTTTAAAAAAAAATTTAAAAATTGTGTCATTTGGTATCAAAAGTAAATATTCAAATATAAAGTTTATAAATATTAAAAAGTTTAAAAAAAGATTTAAAGCGACTATTAAGATTAATCATTTAAAGACTTATTTTTTAATTCCTAATGATTTCGAGAATTATATTTCTAATATTTTAGCAGCTTTAGCTGTAATGAGCATCTTTTTGGATATTTCTAAAATAAATAAAAATATTTTTAATAATTTTAAAGTACCAAATGGAAGAGGGGATATTTCTAAAATAAAAATTAATAAAAAAAACTTAAATTTAATAGATGAAAGTTATAATTCAAATCCATTATCTCTTAAGTCTGCAATTCTTAACTATGATAAAATTAACTCAAATAAATCAAAAAAATATTTACTATTGGGTGATATGTTAGAACTTGGGCAGCATAGTAAAAAACTTCATCAATCTATGGTGGCTGTAATTAATCGGTCCAACATAGACAAAGTATTTGTTAAGGGGAGAAATGTTTCTTTTATCTTCAATTCTGTTTTAAATTCTAAAAAAGGAAGAATATTAGATAGTAATTCTCAAATTATTGATTTAATTAAAAATCATTTTAATAATAATGATTATTTAATGATTAAGGCCTCAAATGCGACAGGATTCAACAAGATGGTGAATAATTTGAAAGGTTTAAAATAAATGCTCTATCAATTTCTATTAAATTTTGTTGATACTTTTACCTTTTTAAATGTTTTTAAATATATAACTTTTAGAACGGGATTGTCTTTATTCACTTCATTAATTATTGTTTTGATAATTGGTGGCCCTTTTATTAATTTTTTTTCAAATAAAAAAATATTAAATCCTATCCGTGATGATGGGCCAGAAGACCATATAATTAAAAAAATTGGAACACCAACAATGGGTGGAGTAATTATTCTATTTGGACTTTTAGTTTCTGTTTTATTTTGGGGAGATTTATCAAATATTAGTGTTCTTTTTTGTATTTACATCGCTATTTCATTCGGTTTGCTTGGTGCGCTTGATGACTACAAGAAGATAAAATATAATAATTCCTCTGGCATTTCATCAAAATTTAAAATTTTATCTCAAATTCTTTTAGCTGTTATCGGAGTTTCATTTTTTGTTTATTTTGTTGATTATCAAGAAATTACCAACTTATATTTTCCTTTTTTTAAAAATTTAATAATAAACCTTGGGTGGTTTTTTATACCCTTTTCAGTATTTGTAATAATTGGTTCATCGAATGCTGTAAATTTAACAGATGGACTTGATGGATTAGCAACAGTACCGGTAATTTTAGTTGCAGGTTGTTTTGCTTTTATAAGTTATGTAACTGGAAATATTGTTTTTTCAGATTATTTACAAATTCCTTATATAGAGGGTACAGGAGAAGTTTCTATTTTTTGTGGAGCAATAATAGGATCTTGTTTAGGTTTTTTATGGTTTAACGCACCACCAGCAAAAATTTTTATGGGAGATACAGGTTCACTAGCACTTGGCGGTTCTTTAGGGGCGGTAGGAATAATTACCAAGCATGAGATAGTGTTAGCTATAACAGGTGGCCTGTTTGTCCTTGAAGCTGTTTCGGTAATGGTTCAAGTAATTTCTTTTAAACTTACAGGAAAGCGAATTTTTAGAATGGCACCAATACATCATCATTTTGAAAAAAAAGGATGGGCCGAGTCAACTGTTGTAATTAGATTTTGGATTATATCAATTATTCTGGCAATGATAGGTTTGGCTACATTAAAATTAAGATAATGATAAAAAATAAAAATATTTTTTTAGGAAAAAAAATATTGATCTATGGACTTGGTAAAAGTGGAGTCTCATCATATAAATTTTTGAAAAATAAAGCAGATCTATATTTGTTTGATGATAATGAAAAAAAAAACATTAAATTAAAATCGAATCTAAGACTTGATACTCTCAAAGAGATATCAAAAATTAATTTTGATAAAATTATTATTAGTCCAGGAATTAATATTTCAAAATGTAAATTGTCTAAAACTTTAAAGAAGAATTCTTCAAAAATTTATACTGATTTAGATATATTTTATTCATTCTATAAGAATAAAAGCATCACCGTAACAGGAACAAATGGTAAATCTACAACTGCTCAAATTTTGTACGAGGTTTTAGAAGACCAAAAATATGATGTAAGATTAATTGGCAATATTGGAAACCCCGCACTATCTGAAAAAAAGATTACAAAACACACCATATTTGTAATTGAAGCCTCATCTTATCAATTAGAGTATAGTCAAATTTTTAGCTCTAAATACGCAGCAATTCTTAATATTGCACCCGATCACATAGAGAGACATAAAAATTTAAAAAATTATATTACTGCAAAATTTAAACTATTAGTTTCTCAACCTAATAATGCTACAGCATTTATAAATAAAAATGACCCATTAATTACTAAAAAAATTGATAGTAATAATCTTAAACAAAAAATCATCAAAATTGACTCAAAAAAAAGTAACAAAATATATAATCAGATAAAAAATGAATATTTTTTATCCTCAGGCAATAAAGAAAATTTATCTTTTGTTTTAAAGATTTTAAAAATATTCAAATTAAATAATAAAATTTTACTAAAAACATTAAATAAATTTAAAGGATTAAAATATCGACAACAAATTATTTTCAAAAATAAAAATTTAACTATAATAAACGACTCAAAATCAACAAGTTTTGCTTCCTCAGAAAATTTATTAAAAAATCTAAATTATGTTTATTGGATTTTAGGGGGCATACCTAAAAAAAGTGATCAATTTAAATTATCTAAAAAACATTGTAAAAATTTTAAAGCTTATATTTTTAGTAAACATCATAAAGAATTTAAAAAAAATCTTAAAGATAAAATTATTGTTAAAAACTTAAAAGACTTAAAAGATATATTAGATGAAATATTTTTAGATATAAAAAAAAAAAAATTAGAAAAAAATATCATTTTATTTAGTCCAGCAGGTGCATCTTTTGATAATTTTAAAAATTTTGAAGATAGAGGTTTATACTTTAATAAATTGATTAAAAAATTTATAAATGCAAAGTGATAGTTTTTTATATAAATTTTATTATCAATGGTGGAAAAACATTGATAAGCCGATTTTTTTTCTCATAACATTTTTATTCATAATTGGATTATTTTTTTCATTAGTTTCAACTTCATTAATTGCCTCAGATAAATTAGATACAAACAGTTATTTCTTTTTTTTTAAACATCTAATTTATATATGTATTGGTATATTTATAATTTTTATTTTTTCCTCTATTAATACTGATCAATTATTTAAATATTCAATTATTCTTTTTTTTATTTCTTTAATTTCTTTATTTTTGGTTCCAATTATTGGTATAGAAGTAAAAGGTTCAAAAAGATGGATAGATTTATTTTTTTTACCAAGATTTCAACCAATTGAAGTATTAAAACCATTTTTAATTGTAATGTTGGCCACTATTCTTTGTAGCAATAAAAGCTCAAATCTTTATTTAAAATATTTATTATCAATTATTTTGATATCAATAATCTCTTTACTTTTAATTAAGCAACCAGATATTGGTCAAACCCTGTTAGTTATCTTTTCATGGGCAGTTTTAATTTTTACATCTGGAATTAACATTTTTTTCCTTTTAGGATTTTCTCTATTTGTAATAGTTTTTATTACTTATTTAGTTATATTTGTTCCCAGGTTTGATTATATCTATGGTAGAATTTTTTCTTTTTTTAATAGAGATACAGGAACTCATAATTTTCAATCTGATAAAGCAATTGAATCAATAACAAGTGGTGGTTTTTTTGGAAAAGGGATTGGTGAAGGTACATTAAAAAACAGAGTTCCAGAGGCACATACAGATTATATTATTTCAGTAATTTCAGAAGAGTTTGGTGTTGTTGCCATAATATTAATATTGTTATTGTTTTTAATACTTATTTATATGGTTTTTAAAAAAATAAATTATGAAAAAAATGAAAAAATTAAACTTATTTTAATAGGCTGTGTGAGTTTAATTCTAATGCAAGCAACTATTCATATAGGTGTTAATATTAGATTGCTTCCAACTACTGGTATGACTTTACCATTTTTAAGTTACGGAGGTTCTTCAATTGTAAGTATATCAATATTATCTGGGATGATTTTGAATTTAACAAAAAGAAAAATAAATCAACAAACATGAAAAAAAAAATTTTGATTTCTACAGGAGGATCAGGCGGACATGTAATACCAGCAACAACAATTTATGATCATTTGAAAAATAATTTTGAGGTTATAATTTCAACCGATCTTAGAGGTCTTAATTATTTAGATGTTGAAAAGCATAAAATTTTTGAGATTGATACACCAAGATTGAATAGATCAATATTGCTACCGTATAGGATTTTGAAAGTATTTTTTTTAACTTTAAAATCTTTACTTTTGTTTAAAAAACAAAAAATTGAAATTTTAATTTCAACAGGTGGATATATGTCATTACCCCTATGTTTTGCCGCAAAGATATTTGGTATTAAAATTTTTCTATTAGAACCAAATATGGTAATTGGAAGAGCAAATAAGTTTTTTTTAAATTTTTGTGAAAAAATAATATGTTACTCAAATAACATTATAAAGTTTCCAAATAAATATAAAAATAAAATAGTAATTTCAAATCCACTTATAAGAAATAAATATTATAAAAAAAATTCTAAAGAAAATATTGATAAAGTTTTTACTTTAATGATAGTTGGAGGAAGTCAAGGCGCTAAAATATTTGATGAAATTATACATGAATCAATTGTAAAAATTTCTCAAACCAACCCAATAAAAATAATTCATCAGACTAATAAAAAAAATATAGATTTTTTAAGAAATTTTTATTTAGAAAATAAAATCGAAAATATGGTGTTTGATTTTGACCAAAATTTAGACCTGCTTTTAGATCAATCAGATTTATGTATTACAAGAGCAGGAGCATCAAGTTTAGCTGAGATCGCTATTTTAAATATTCCTTTTATTGCTATCCCTTTACCATCATCGAAGGATAATCATCAATTTGAAAATGCCAAGTATTACAAAGATAAAGATTGTTGTTGGATTATAGATCAAATGAGTTTTGATAAAGAAAAATTTGAGTTTTTATTGTTAAATCTATTAAAAAATAAAGATGATTTTTTTAAGAAAAAAAAGAATTTAGAAAATTTAAATTATCAAAATACCTGGAATAATGTTAATGAAAATTTATTAAAGATTATAAATGAAAATTAAACTAGCTAAATCTGAGATAATACACTTTGTAGGTATTGGCGGTATAGGAATGAGTGGTTTGTCCTTAATAATGAAAGGTAAAGGCTTTACAGTTCAGGGTAGCGATATAGCTAATAATAAAAATATTGAAAGATTGAAAAAAGAAAAAATAAAGATTTCAATTGGACATAAAAAACAAAATATTAATAAAGCGACTATAGTTGTTGTTTCTTCTGCAATTAAAAAAAGTAATCCAGAATTAATTGAGGCCAAAAAAAAACAACTACCAATTTATAAAAGGGGTGAAATGCTAGCAAATATAGTCTCTTTAACAAAAAATATTGTGGTAGTAGGATCACATGGCAAAACAACCACAACTTCCCTAATAGCCTCAATTTTTCAAGAAACCAAAATAGATCCGACTATCATTAATGGTGGTGTAATCAATTCTATTAATAACTCAGCAAAACTTGGAAAAAGTGATTGGTCTATTTTAGAGGCTGATGAATCTGACGGAAGTTTTGTTCATATTCCTCCAACTTATTCAATAATTACAAATATTGATAGGGAGCATATGGATTATTATAGTTCAATGGATGAACTTAATAAATATTTTATAAAGTTTGTAAATAAAGTTCCATCTTTTGGAAAATCATTCATATGCATAGATGATACAAATAATAAAAAATTAATTAAGAAATTAAAAAATAAAAATTTTTATACATACGGTATTGATATAAAATCAAATTTTTGTATTAAAAATATAAAACAATTTAGACAGCAATCAGAATTTGATTTAAAAATAATTTTACCAAATAAAAAAAATAGATTAATTAAAAAAATTAAGATCCCATTATTGGGCATTCATAATATTAGAAATTCTGTAGCTGCAGCAGCATTATCAATAACTGTCGGATTATCAGTTTCAAGTGTAAAAAAAGGATTAAAAAATTTCAAAGGAGTGCAAAGAAGATTTAATAAAATTTTTACTTTCAATAAAGTAGATTTTTTTGATGATTATGCACATCATCCAACAGAAATTAAAGTTGTTTTAGATGGAGTAAATAGTGTCTATAAAGATTATGAAAAAATATGTGTTTTCCAACCACATAGAGTTTCAAGATTAAAAGATCTAAAAAAAGAATTTACTCATGCTTTTAAAGATGCAAATAAAGTAATTTTACTGCCGATTTATACTGCAGGTGAAAAAATTAAATTAGGGTTTAGTTATTTGAATTTTGCAAAAGAAATTATTAAAAACTCAAAAGTTAAATTATTTTTAGTAGATGATAAATTTCAATTAGCAAAATATATCAAGAATAATATATATGGAAAAAAAATAGTTATTGGGATGGGTGCAGGAACTATCTCAACATGGATGAGAGAACTACCTAAATTATTATAATGAGTATTAATTTAAAAGAATTGTCTTCAGAATTTAATAATCTAAAACTTGATTATGATTTAAAAAAAAAAAATTGGTTTAATATAGGTGGTAAAACTAAGATTTATTATAAAGCTGATAATTTAAAAGAATTAATTAAATTTTTAAAAAAAATTAATCAAGAAAAGATATTTGTTCTTGGTGGTGGTTCGAATACATTGATAACAGATCAAAAATATAATGGTGTTGTAATCAAGCTTTCCAATAATTTTAATAATATTTCACTTTTATCAGATGACATAATAATTGCCGGAAGTGCTGTCAGTGATAAATTATTATCAGAATTTGCAAAAGACAATAGTTTGGGTGGATTTGAATTTCTTTCATGCATACCTGGTACAGTAGGAGGAGGTATTAAGATGAATGCAGGGTGTTTTGGAAGGGAATTTAAAGATATCTTAATTTCTATACAAGCTATTACTAAATCAGGGCAAGTGATAACAATACCAGTAAAAGAAGTTAATTTTAAGTACAGAGATAGCAAATTGTCTGATGATTTAATTTTTTTAAGTGCATCTTTTAAAGGATTTAAAAAAAATTTAAATTTAATTGAAAATGAAATGATTGAATTAAAGAAAAAAAAAGAACTAGCACAACCAACTAGGATTAAAACAAGTGGAAGTACTTTTAAAAATCCATTAGATCAAACAGACAAAAAAGTTTGGCAATTAATAAAAGAGTCAGTTCCAGCTGAAAAATCTTTTGGAGATGCCTGTATTTCAAAAAAGCATTGTAATTTTTTTGTAAATAAAGGGGATGCTAAGTTTGAGGATATGAAAAGATTGATTGAATTTGTATCGGAAAGTGTTTTAAAAAAAACTGGTGTTAAGTTAGAAAGAGAAATTAAAATTTTAGAATAAATTGAAAAAAAAAATACTTATACTTTCAGGGGGAATTTCAAAGGAAAGATTGATTAGTCTTGATACAGGTTTTCAGGTCGCAAAAGAATTAAAAAAAAATGGGTATAAAATAAAAATTTCAGAACCCGATAATAATCTAGAAAAGAATATTAAAGAATTTAAGCCATCAGTTATATTTAATGCATTACACGGTCAGTTTGGAGAAGATGGATATATTCAAACTATTCTAGAACAATATCAAATACCATATACGCATTCAGGACCAATTGCTTCATCTATAGCAATGGATAAAGAAATTTCAAAAAAAATTTTTATAAATAATAAAATTAATACTCCAAAATTTATTAAATATTCTTTTGATAAGAAAAAGAGTATAAAACTAATAGAAAAAATAAATGATAAGTTAAAATTTCCTGTTGTAGTAAAGCCAATAAATGAAGGCTCAAGTGTTAATGTTTATATTTGTACAAAAAAAAATATAACAAAAATTTTAAAATCAATGGAAAGTTATAAAGAAGTAATGATTGAAGAATTTATTGCAGGTAGAGAGATTCAGGTTGCAATTATGGGTAATAAAAAATTGGGTGCAATTGAGCTTAAACCAAAAAGAAAATTTTATGACTATGATGCTAAGTATAACACTAATGCTAAAACTCAACATATTATACCAGTAGAAATATCTAGAAATAAATTAAATGAAGTTATGAATATGGCCTTAAAAGCACATAAAGTTATTGCGTGTAGAGGTGTGAGTAGATCAGATTTTAAATTTTATAGAAATAAGTTTTATTTATTAGAAATTAATACCCAGCCTGGAATGACCAAACTGTCACTTGTACCTGAAATAGCAGCTTATAAAGGAATAAGTTTTATAAAATTAATTGAATGGATTTTAAAAGATGCATCAACGAAAAGGTAAAAAAATTTTAATTTATTTTTTTTTATTACTTTTGGTTGGCTCAATTAATAATATTGGATTAAGTAATTTAAAATTTAAAGAAATTGATAATATTAATGTTGTTGGCTTGAATGATTATGAGAATGTAATTTTATTGCAAAAAATTAAAGATTTAAATTTAGGCAATATATTTTTAATTAACAAAAAAGAAATTATAAACCTGATTAATCAAAATACCTTAGTTGAAAAATATAACATTTCTAAAAAATATCCATCGTCTTTAGATGTTAATATTCAAAAAACAAAATTTTTAGCAAGAATCAATAATAATGGTAAAGTATTTCTAGTAGGGTCTAATGGAAAATTGTCTAAAAATGATTTTTCAAACAATGAATTACCATTCATCTTTGGCAAACCAGATATTAATGAATTTTTAAATTTCAAAAAAATTATAGATCAATCTAACTTTCCATATAACGAAATTACAAATCTATATTTTTTTCCTTCTAAAAGATGGGATCTAGAACTTAGAAATAATAGAATAATTAAATTGTCTCAAAATTTTACCAAAGAGTCATTAGAGCTTGTATTAGAGTTTTTGCATGATAATGATTTTAAAGATAACAAGATTGTTGATGCTAGAATTAAAAATCAAATTATTTTAAATGATTGAAGATTTAGATTTTGAAACTTATCTCTATATTTCAAAGGATAAATTCCAAATTTTTGTACTTAATAAAAAAAAACTAAAAAATTTGTATAGTCAAGAGTTAAAAATTGACCATCAATTTGATTTTAAGGACCTTAATATACTTTTAAATTTTCTTGATAAAAATATTTATAAAATTGAAAAATTAATAGGTAATTTTATTAAAAATATTATTCTAATAGTAGAAAATGAAAAAAACTTAAAAATTAATATGGGTATAAAAAAAAGTTATGAAACCTCACTGAAACAAAAAAGTTTTAGTAGTAATTTAACTGAGCTTAAAGATTTATTTAAAAAAAACTACCAAGACCAGACAATAATGCATATGTGTATAATAAATTATATTATTGATGGCAAAAGATATTCTTCTTTTGATACCAAACTAATCAATGACTATTTTTGTATTGAAGTAAGTTTTATTGCAATTGATAATAAATTAGTTTTTGCACTTGATAATGTGTTAGAAAAATATCAAATTAAAATTAAACAATATATGTGTGGAAATTACATAAATAATTTTATAGGTGATACTGGTGATGAAATTTCTATAATTGCAAATAAGTTAAGAAATGGTTTAAATATTAATGAAATTACTATTGTTCCTAAACATAAGGAAAATAAGGGTTTTTTTGAAAAATTTTTTCAACTATTTAGTTAATATTGTTTTTTATAGTAATATTAGTTGTTTTTGTAATTAAATAAAATGCAATTACAAGCTAACTGTGTCTTATTTAACTCAAAAAACTGTTAAAAGTAATATTTCATTTAATGGTGTTGCATTGCATAGTGGTTTAGATGTTAACATCTGTATCAAACCAGCTGAACCTAACTTTGGTATAGTTTTTAAAAGAGTTGATTTAAAAATTGATAATCTGGTTTATCCAAATTTTATGAATGTTACTAACACATCATTAAATACAACTGTAGAAAATGATTTTGGTGTTAAGGTGTCAACTATTGAACATTTAATGGGAGCTTTATTTGGCTTAGGTATTGATAATGCTCTAATTGAAATTGACAACGAAGAGGTCCCAATCCTTGATGGTTCAGCAAAAGAATTTATTGAAAAAATAATAGTTGCAGGTGTAGATGTAAGCGAAACCCCAATAAAAATTATTAAGATAAACAAAGAAATCAAATATTCTGAAGGTGAAAGAATGATTTCTATTAAACCATCTGCTTTGAGTTTAGAAATTGACTTTCAGCTTAAATATAAAAACCAAATAATTGGAAATCAAGGAAATATAGTTAAAGTTTATGAGGATGATTTAACTGATATTTATAACTCTAGAACATATTGTTTATTTGAAGATATTGAATTTATTAAAAAAAATGGCTTAGCAAAAGGTGGTAGTTTAAAAAATGCTATTGTTGTAAAAGATAATGAAATTTTAAATCCAGAAGGACTAAGAAACGACAAAGAATTTGTTAATCATAAAATATTAGATTGTATTGGAGACCTTTATACTTCAGGCTATAGAATTATTGGTGGAGTAAAATGTTCACAAGGAGGACACTATTTAACAAATCAGTTGTTGAGAAAAGTCTTTCAAAATAAAGAAAATTTTTCAATTTTAGAAATTAAAGAAAAAAACCTTCCACACACGCTTATCAATAAAAATTTGTTGAGATCTATAGCTTAAATAGTAAAGAAAACTTTTAAATTATTGTTTAAGTAAGTATAAACTTAAAATATTTATGAATAAGTTTTTTTTGTTTATTGCCTTGTTTGCTATTTTAATATCTTGTTCAAAAGAAGAAATTAAAGAATCTATTATTAAAGAAAAAAGTTTAGATCTTCAGGTCCTTGAGGCATACCAGGAAGGAATAAAAAATTTGGAAACTGGAGATGTTCTTTATGCTGCAAAAAAATTTAATGAAGCTGAAACTTTATTCCCACAGTCTGAATGGGCTCCAAAATCAGCTTTAATGGCAGCTTATGCGTATTATACTCAAGATTATTATTCAGATACTATAGCAGAGCTAGAGAGGTTTATACGAGTTTATCCTCTAAGTAAAAATTTAGACTATGTTTATTATTTATTAGGTATTTCATATTATGAACAAATCGTAGATGAAAAAAAAGATTTACAATCAATTATAAAAGCCAAAGAATATTTTAAAATTGTGAGTAAAAATTATCCAAATACCAACTATTCATTAGATGCAGAATATAAAATTGATTTAGTGAATGACACTCTTGCTTCTAAAGAAATGTATATAGGAAGATATTATTTTGATAAGAAAAAATGGATACCTGCTATTAATAGATTTAGAACAGTTATCGATGATTATGAAACAACGATATATGCGCAGGAAGCATTGCATAGATTGGTTGAAGTACATTATATACTTGGACTAAAAGATGAAGCTAAAAAATACGCAAAACTTTTAGGTTATAATTATCAATCTTCAAAATGGTATGAGAAATCTTATAGTGTTTTTGATAAAGAATATAAAGAAAATGTAAAAAAAAGAGATAAAAAAAGAAGTAAGAAGAATAAAACTCTTAAAAAAATAAAATCTTTATTTAGTTTAGATGGATAAAAAAGAAATAAAGGAACAATATCTAAAAAAGATTAATTTAGTTAATAAATATAATAAATATTACTACGACAATAGTAAACCTTTAGTAAATGATAAGGTTTATGATGAGTTAAAAAATAATATTTTATTATTAGAAAAAAAATATAGTTTTCTTAAATCTAAGCAATCTCCATCAGAGACCGTAGGTTACAAACCTTCAAAAAGTTTTAAAAAAGCATTACATAGAGCGCCTATGCTTTCGCTAGCAAACGCATTTAGTGAAGAGGATCTTTTAAATTTTGAAAAAAGAATCATAAATTTTATTTCAGAAAAAAGTAACTTTAAAATTTCATATAGTGCTGAACCAAAAATTGACGGTATTTCAGCATCTTTAACTTATAAAGATGGAAATTTAATAAAAGGGTTATCAAGAGGAGATGGTAAAGAAGGGGAAGATATAACAGCCAATATTTTAACAATTAAAGATATACCAAAAAAAATTTTAAAAAAAAATTTCCCAGAGGAAATAGATATTAGAGGTGAAGTATTTATTCAAAATAGTGATTTTCAAGTTTTAAAAGAAAAATTTGCAAATCCAAGGAATGCCGCATCAGGATCATTAAGACAAAAAAATCCAGATGATACTAGTAAAATTCCTCTAAAATTTATTGCTTACACTTTTGGTTATGAACAAGGATTAAAAGTTGAAAATCAATCTAAATATTTAGAAAAGTTAAATGAGTGGGGCTTTAAAACAAACCCACTTAATAAACTAATTACTGGAGTAAAAGATTTATTAATTAATTATAGTGAAATTGAAAAAAAAAGATCAGAAATAGATTTTGATATTGATGGAATTGTCTACAAAATTGATGATTTTAAGCTTCAAAAAAGACTAGGTAATGTTGCAAATGCTCCAAGATGGGCAATAGCTCATAAATTTTCATCCAATAAAGGAGTTTCTGTAATCAAAAATATTGAAATTCAAATTGGAAGAACAGGAGCATTAACTCCAGTTGCAAAAATAAAACCTATCAACATAGGCGGTGTATTAGTGTCGAATGCCACATTACATAATGAAGATGAAATAGACAGAAAAGATATAAGAATTGGTGATACCGTTACAGTAGAAAGAGCTGGAGATGTTATTCCTCACATATTATCTGTTGATTTAAAAAAAAGATCAAAAGATATCAAAAAATTTATTTTTCCAAAAGATTGTCCCTCATGTGGATCAAAAACAATTAAAGAATTTAACATTCTAACAAAAAAAAAGGATGCGGTTAGAAGATGCACGAGTGAAGGTTACGAGTGTGAAAAAATTACTATTGAAAAATTAAAACATTTTGTTTCTAAAGAAGCACTAAATATAGATGGATTTGGAAAAAAAATAGTTGAAAACTTTTATGAATTAAAATTTATAAAATTGCCACAAGATATTTTTAAATTGGACTTTAAAAAAATTGAAAAATTAGAAGGTTGGGGTAGATTATCAGTTGAAAATTTAAGATATGCAATAAATGAAAAAAAAAATATTTCTATAGAGAGATTAATTTATTCACTAGGTATCAGACATATTGGCTTAGAAAATGCAAAACTAATTTCAAAACATTTTAAATCATTTTCTAAATTTAAAGCTTTATCTAAGACTGAAAAATATAATGAATTATTAAATATTGATGGGATTGGCGAAACGCAAGTAAATTCTGTAAAAAATTTTTTTTCTAATAAAGTAAATCTAGAAGTTTCAAACCAGCTTGCAGAAATCCTAGATATTAAAGATGTTACTGAAGATAATAAGAATGGAAAACTAAAAAATAAAACATTTATGATAACAGGAAAACTAAATGGAATAAGTAGAGCTGAAGTTAAATCATTAATAGAAGAAAATGCGGGTGCAGTTGTCAGCAGTGTTTCAAAAAAACTTAATTATTTAATTGTTGGTGAAAAACCAACAAAAAGAAAGATGGAAGCTGCAAAAAACTTAAAGATAATAATCTTAGATCAAAAACAATTTCTAACTTTATTAAATAAAACTAGCTAACCATCTTCTTTCCTTTAAATTTAAATACTTTGATATTTTAGAGTAAACATTCATATGATATTTAAATAGATAGGTCTTTTCTGATGAGGATAAAAGTTTCTGATTAATTAATTCTTTTTCTATTGGTGCAAGTGTTAAATTTTCAAAAAAAATTTTTTTTCTTACTTTTTTAACAAATACTAAATTTTCAATTCGAATTCCAAAATTATCTTTTTTGTAAAAACCTGGCTCGTTACTTAAAATCATTCCTTCTTTAATTTTAACTTTATTTATTTTTGATATCGACTGTGGTCCTTCGTGAACATTAAGAAAAAAACCAACACCATGTCCTGTACCATGAGAATAATCTAGATTACTTTCTTTAAGAAATTTACGAGCTCTTTTGTCTATTTTGCTTCCAATATTGTCTTTTTTTAAATTGGTTTTAGCTACTGCGATATGACCTTTTAGCACTTTTGTGAATATATCTTTAATATTTGATTTAGGTTTTGAAAAACAAATTGTTCTTGTTACATCAGTTGTTCCATATTTATATTGACCGCCTGAGTCACACAAAAAGATATCTTTTTTTCCAATAATTCTACAGTTTTCTTTTTTAGCCCTATAATGAACTATTGCTCCATTTTTTCCAGAACCAGCGATTGTATCAAAACTTGGATATAAATAATTTTTATTCATTTTTCTAAATCTTTCTAATTTATTTTGTGCCTGAACCTCGCTAATTTTTTTCTTATTAACATTTTTTATCCAATAAATAAATTTTGTAAGAGCAGCTCCATCTATAATGTGTGCATCGATCATATTCTTTATTTCTGTCTTATTTTTAATTGCCTTTAGAAGATATATTGGATCATCTCTTTTAATAATATTAAATTTAGATTTAATAATATTTTCAAAATAAATTGAACATGAATTATTATCTACTATAAAATTATTACCTCTTAACTGAAGAATTTTTTTAGGAAAATCTTTTATATGAATTAATTCATTTGATTTGATTATTTTTTCTTTAATAAGATTTTTGCTTTTTTCATTATTGCTTATTAAATAAATTTTTTTATTTTTACTAATAATTAATCTACAATTTGGTACTGGACTATTTGGACCATCTCCACCTCTAATATTTAAAATCCAAGCTACATTTTCTGGGGCACTTATAAACAAATAATCAGATTTATTTTTTCTTAAGAATTTTGAAATTTTGTTAATTTTTGAAATATGACTTTCGCCGACAATATTTTTGTTTAATGTAAAAAATGGAAAATTATCTTTAATTTTTTGACTTTCAATTTCGTCAATTAAATTATTATCTATAAACTTAATCTTATTTTTTTTTAAAAAAAATTTTTTTGCCTGGTTATATGTAATTAATTTTGGGTCAACACCTAATATTAAACCTTTAAATAAATCACAATTAATTATTTTTTCGTAACTTATAATTTTAAAATTTTTACCAGATTCGATTTGACTTTGAATTGTGTAACGTCCGTCTGTAAATAAATAATTTTTTTTTTTTAAAATAACAGCTAATCCAGCAGATCCACTAAAGTTAGATATAATTTTTAATCGATTGATTTTTGAATATTCTGTAAAATAGTCATCGTTTTTTGGAACTATGTAGCCATCAATACCGTAGTACTTGAATTTTTCTCTTAAAATTTTTATTTTTTTATTCATTTAATTCTTTTTTGATATCGTATCCATCCTGGACTACGTGTTCCTTCTTCTAATTCAAAATCTTGATTAAATTCGAAATCGTCAACTTCTTCTGTTTCTTCATCAAAAAATGAATTTTTTTCCAAATGTTTTTCTGGTAATTCTTCAATAAATCTTGATGCCATACTATCTATCCAATCACCTTGATAAAATCTATTCATAGAAAAAGATATAATAGCTTTTTTCTTTGCTCTGGTAATCCCTACATACGCTAAACGTCGCTCCTCTTCTAGTCCATTTTGGCCTTTTTCTTCAATTGATTTTTGATGAGGGAATAATCCTTCTTCCCAACCAGGTAGAAATACCACATCAAACTCCAATCCTTTTGCGGCATGCATTGTCATCATATTTACCTTTTCCCCATCCCATTCTTGATCAATAGATGTTGCGAGGGAAACATGTTCTAAAAAACTTTCCAAATTATCAAATTCTTTCATTGCACTTAATAATTCTTTTATGTTTTCTAATCTATTTTCATTATCGATATCTTTTTTATTTTTTAACATTGCTGAATAGCCAGACTCGTCTAGGACAATTTGTAATAATTTAATATGACTAATTTTTTTGATTAATAAATCATTTCTCCATTTACTTAATGAATTTAGAAAAAATCCTAGCCCAATTTTTGTTTTTGGTTTTATCAAATTTTGCTCAATCATTTTTATTGAGGCTTTTTCTAAACTTAGACTATTTTCTTTTGCGTATTCATGCACTGTTTTTAAGGTAGTGTCACCTATAGATCTTTTTGGATTATTAACAATTCTTTCAAACGCTAAGTCATCCCTCTCTTGATGTATTAATCTTAAGTAAGCTACACAATCTTTAATTTCTGATCTTTCATAAAATTTAGTACCACCCAAAATTCTATATGGCATACCAATTTTAAGAAATCTTTCTTCGAATTCTCTTGTTTGAAATATAGCTCTAACTAGAATTGCCATATTATTAAAAGAATATTTTTTTTTTAATTTTTTTTCTATCTCATCAGATATTCCTATCGCTTCATCTTTGCCATTTTTAAAGCAATTTAATTTAACCAAATCTCCTTCTTCCATGGTAGTGGTTAAAGTTTTTCCAACTCGATTTTCATTATTTGCTATTAAGTTTGATGCTACAGATAAAATATTTTGTGATGATCTATAATTTTGTTCTAGTCTAATTACTTTGGTATTTTTATATACTTGATCAAATTCTAAAAAATTTTTTATTTCTGCACCTCTCCAACTATATATGGATTGATCATCATCTCCCACGCAGCATAAATTTTTATTTTTTTCAGATAATAAGCTAAGCCATTTACTTTGAATAAAATTAGTATCTTGATATTCATCTACCAAAATATATTTAAAATTGTTTGAATAAATTTGTCTTATATCAGGATAGTTTTCTAAAATTTTTACAGTATGCAAAATTAAATCACCAAAATCACATGAATTTAAGTCAGTTAATTTTTGTTGATAGATCTTATAAAGAGGTAAAATGGTTTTCTCATAAATATCTTTTTTGTTGATTATAACTTCAGAAGGGTAGTATCCCTTATTTTTCCATCTATCGATAATAGCAAGAATAAATCTAGGGGCTAATTGTTTGATATCTATATTTTCAGCTTTACAAATATTTTT
>Ga0209425_10003233_pt1 | contig 17478 bp, 4 predicted proteins | sample COG_05_FD_184749 | JGI IMG/M metagenome (GOLD analysis project Ga0209425, IMG submission 184749) | Pelagic Microbial community sample from North Sea - COGITO 998_met_05 (SPAdes) (version 2) | ecosystem: Environmental > Aquatic > Marine > Neritic zone/Coastal water | place: Helgoland, sampling...
TCTTAAATCTTTAGTTATAACCGTACCAATAGCTCCGTGAGACAGATTATCTCTTGAAATAGAAGCTATATCTGCAATTTTTCTAGCAGCATGTATACCTGTGCAATGACCACCAATAAGCTGCTTTAAACCAAATTCTTTTAAAGAAAATGCTGTTTTTGAAATATCATCATCAGATGATCTGTATAAATGGAAACCACCTATTGCACCGTAAACATCATTATCATCTATAGTTTGAAACTTATGTGCTGTATTCATCATTCCTGCATGTCCGCAACCAGACATCATGTACCATCCCTTACTTGTCTTTATACCTAATGATTGGTCATCTTTAAGAAGGTCATCAATTAATTCACCATTCTTCTTTAAGTAGAAACCTGGTGATACTACAACTTTTTCAAAAATTCTTTCCACAGGTCCAGATAGCATCAAATTTTTAGCTATCTCATAAGATTCTTTAATTACAATAAAGCTGATGCCTATATTTTTTGTTTCTTGAATGAATTCCGATACGTCATCAAAACCACCAATGAAACCTCTAAGATTTCCATCTTTGTCATAGCGTTGTTCAAAAAAACCATCAGCTACATAAACCTTTGAAAAAGCATTAGGGTTATCTTCCATGAAAGTTTTTCTGAGTTTGATTAAACCACCTGTATGATCACCATGAAAATGGCTAAGAATAACCTTCTCAACCTTACTAAGATCTTTTCCTAAAAGATTTGCATTATGTAAGACTGTATTTTCATCAAAACCTGTATCAAAAATAATACTTTCTTTTTCACTTTCAAGTAAAGCAGAGAAACTCCACTCCCCTATTCCTCCAAAATTGGCTGTATTTGTTGCAAGTATGGTTATTTCATATTCAGTTGCCTCTAAAGAGGTCGTTAGAAATAAGAAAAAAAAGAGAGACTTTAAGGATCTTAAAATCATCTTTCTCTGAAGGCTTTATTTTTAATATTAGTTACTGGCTGAAGTAGATAAGAGAGAATAGTTTTACTTCCACTAACGATATTTACAGTTGCCTGCATACCTGGAAGCAATTGCAGTTCTCTAGACATACTTGTTATTCCATCAGCAGGAATACTCACTAGACAAACATACCATGTAGAACCGTCATCTTTCGAAACGGTATCAGCACTGACATTAAGCACTTCTCCTTCTAGACTGCCATAAACTGCAAAATCAAATGCACTTAATTGCACAACTGCTTTTTGTCCTTTGATGACATAAGCAATATCTGTAGGAGATACTTCAACTTCTAGAATTAATTCATCATTTAGTGGAATGATTTCTAATATTGGACTTGCTGCTTGCACTACGCCACCGGTTGTATTGATTAACAACCTATTAATAATTCCATCCATAGGTGAAGTTACGTTCGTTCTTTTAAGTTTATCTTTAAGATTTGGTATTTGATCTAAGGTAGCCTGGTACTCTGACTCTGTAGTAGAAATCCTTTGCAATAATCTTATAAAATTTATCCTAGGCTCCACTTTACTATCCACAAGTGGCTCTAAGATCTGTCTCTCTTCTTCTAATAATGATAAAGACTGTTCAAGTGATTTGAGCTGCTGTTCTGCCGAATTCAAATCGCCCAAGAATTTTGTTTCATCTAGCTTCACTAATAAATCATTTTGCTTAACTTTATCTCCAGCTTTGACAGCAATATTAGTAATAATCCCACCTTCAAGATTTTGTATTATTTGTAATTTGCTAGAGGCTATTATTTTGCCATTTCCTCTTGTTACCTCTTCGAGTTCAGCTCTTGAGGACCATATAAAAAATGTAATAAAAAATGCGAATATGACGTAAAGAATTAAATCAGGCTTTGGAGTAGAAAATATATTTTTAAGTTTAGATAACATAATTAAGGGTTTTGATTTAATTTTTTAATAATTTCATCTTTAGGTCCATCTTCAACTATCTGCCCTTCATTCATTACAATGATCCTATCTACAAGATTCAGTAAAGGCATTCTATGTGTAACTATCAGCATGGTAGAGTTTTGCAAAATAGATCCAACTTGATGAATAAAAAGGTTTTCTGCATTCATGTCCATTGCTGACGTAGGTTCGTCAAGAATGAAATGAGAGGGTTTATGGACAATAGCTCGTGCTAAGGCAATCGATTGTCTTTGACCGCCCGAAAGACCTTTTCCGCCATCAGAAAGTTGCAGGTCATAACCACCTGGTATTTTAGATATAAATTCATCTAAGCCAGATAATTTACCAGCCTCAACAAGATCTTCTTGAGAGATATCTTTTCTTCCCATCGTTATATTTTCTCTAACCGAACCTGAAAAAAGTTGCACATCTTGAAGAACTATTCCTACAGATCTTGATAAATCATCTGTATGCAATTGCCGTATATCGACACCGTCATACATCACTAGACCATCCGAGGCTTTAAATAACCCTGATGCCAGTTTCATTAAAGTACTCTTACCTGATCCATTTCGACCTAGTATTGCTATTTTTTCACCTTCATTGATGACAAGATTTATACCCCTAAGCGTGTCTAGGTCAGCTTCGGGGTATCTATAAGTCGTATCCTTGAATTGAAGACCACCTAACTTTTCTCTCCTTATGGCGGTTTGATTTTTTTCTTCTACATCATCATCTTGAGTTTCTTCCATAAATGAAGCAAGACGCTTGTAGGATGTTTTTGCATTATTGGCTCTACCAAATAGATTTGCTATTTGAGCTAGCGGAGCAAGCGTTCTTGAAGAAAGAAGAACTGCTGCAACCATACCACCCATGCTTACCGTGCCTTCCGATACTAAAAATACACCATAAAATACTATGGCTACCAGGCATATCTGTTGAGCTGATTGAGCAGAATTAACAGCAATTTGTGCAAGAGATCTAGATAACCTACTTCTGCTGGATTGTTTTGTAGCAGCATCTTTCCAGCGATCTTTTACTAAATCTCCTCCGCCTAAAACTTTGATAGATTCTATACCTGATATTGTCTCTACAAGTACAGATTGTTTTTCTTGATTGTGCTGACCTAAATCTTCACTAACACTGGCCAGAAAAGGTTGAAGGATTATTCCTATTAAAAGTACAACAGGAACAGCTACCAATGGGATATATGCTAAGGGTCCTGCGATAAGATAGATGACAAAAATAAATAAAAATATAAATGGAATATCAACAATTAAGGACAAAGTTGCGGAGGTAAAAAAGTCTCTTACAGAATCAAATTCTCTAAATGTATTTGCGGTTGCTCCTACTGGTCCGGTAACCACAGCTGTTGGTGCATCAAGCAATCTGTTAAAAATAGTATCTCCAACATTCTTATCAACAAATTCTCCAGCGTAATCAATAAAATAAGTTTTGAGCATCTTTAGAATAAAATCAAAAATAATTACTAAAGCCATTCCTATAGTCAAAGCATATAGTGATTCATAAGCAGAATTTGGAAGCACTCTATCGTAGACAACCATGATAAATATTGAGCTTCCTACAGACATAAAATTTACTAAAGTCGCTGCTAACATAACTTTGTAGTAGGTTTGTTTATTCTCTAAGAATGCAGACCAAAACCAGTGATCAATTAATTTCATTGGGTTATCCTTAATTCAAATTGATTTCCCAATTCACCCGTTAATTTCATATAAGAGTAGTTTTCAATCTGCGAAGACCTTAGAGCCTCAATTAAAGCTTGAGAAGATTCTAAAAAATCTCTTTCTGTTTGCAGAAGATCAAGCAACAAGACATTGGAGGTTTGAAATTGCTCTGCGGCAAAATATTGTGATTGCTTATTAGCTTTATAGGCATTTTGATAGGCCTCAATATTATCCGGAATGAGCTTTATATTTTGAAGAGAGTTATTCATCTCTGCCTCTATTCTTCTAATGATTGCATCTTTGTTGTTCATAAGGGCGCTGGACTCAGCTTGAGCTTGTTCGTTTAAAGCACTCCTTCTGCCGCCACTATAAATATCATAGGACATATTTAATCCTGAATACACATCGTACTCATCTGATTGTTCTGATAGATTATACTGACTCCCTCTTACCTCTAAATCAAGTCTTGGCAATGATTCCCCTTTCACTTTTTTAACATTAAATAATGAGGCCTGGAGTGTGTTTATTGCTCTTAGAATATCAGGATTACCACTCATCATTAATTCCCTAGATTCTTTTAGTGTTCTAAATTGTAAAGATAGATTCTCGGGAGGAAGCCTAGAAGGAAGTTCACTACTGGGGAAATAAATTCTATATTCAGAAATTGCTTTACTAAGGTTTTGCCTAACCGTAATTAATTTAGCATAGGCCTCTGCTTGTCTTGCGTTTGCCCGACTTAATTCTCTTGGTGCAGAAAGGCCACCTTCTACTTTTAATTCTATCCTCTCCTTGATAGATGTGTGTCTTTCATAAGATCCTTCGATGGTGTTTGTGAAAATAGTGTAAGCCGATACATTAATATAACTAATAACCGACTTATAAATCAGGTTAAGTATTGTTGATGAGAGCTCTGCCCTTTTAGCATCAAATTGGGCTTCGGACTTAGAAATATCATTTTTAGTTGCTCCAAAATCATACAACAGTTGAGTTACGGTAAGTCTGGCATCTGTTTTGTGCTCTGATTGAGATTTTTCAAATAAATTATTGGATCCATCCTCAAAACTTTTATCTAAAAGATTATTAGAATCAATAATGAGTTTAATCTGGGGTAGATAATTTGCTTTAGATCCTTTGAGGTTGGCACCGGCTGCCTTTAGGGAGTCTAGTGAAGATAGATATTCGGGATGTGAACTAACGGCATTACTCACTTCTAAAATAAATTTCTTATATTCATCCTGATTCATATAAGGGCTGAGTAGCTCGTCGGCTACACTTTTACCGAAGAAAAAAATTCCTACGATTAATATAAATCGAAATTTCATATATTTAGCTTAAAAATTAATTATCAAACCAGCATTAACTTGACCATAAGGATGATCAAATAAATGACTTGAACGCCTATTATAGGCTAATGGATTCTCCCCTAGCAGATAATTAGTGGAAGCAGAAAGTTTAAGATAGAGTATTCCATAATCATTTGCTTTATAAAACACAGATAAATCTAATAAATGATTCTTTGTAAAATCATCTTTATTGGGATTAGATAAATAATCATCACGTTTTACCTTTATAAAACTATACATAAGAGAAAGACCAAATCTATCTCCAATTGGTACTAAGCTAGAGGCGGAGTATTTGAATGTATTTTCTTTCCAGGGTGTTTCTTGAGGAAGTTCAAGTTTAAATTGATCTAATAATTCACCTGCATTTCTTCCATCGATTGTTAAACCCCTTATAAAAGTATCTGTTGTATTAAGAATTGCTGAGCTATAACTTTGACTAATTGTGGATATTTTATAAGAAAATGTGTGTGTTAAATCTAATAAACTCAATGATTTAGGTGAAATTCTTAAATAAATTCCTTTTGAATCTGACTCTCCTTCCGTTTCAAGGACAGGTTCATACACAAGATTTCCTGAGGCCCTATATATAGCACTATCCAAAACCCTTAATTTTGCTTCATCACAAGAACCACCTACTACAGTAGATCCGAAAGCATAACAATCAATAATTACAGGATCTTGTTTTTCTTCTTTACTAAATAGACCTAGTTCTAAATTATTATTGTCTGTTTCGTAAATATCATAGGAAAGATAAATCGAGTCACCATCAACATCAGTGGTTAAAGATTTTGGTTGAGTTAATCTTTCTACAGTTCCTGATGACTCAATGGATTCATAGCTAATTTTTAATTTTTTAAATTTATAACTGAAATAGAGTGTATCGGTAGTCGCTGTTTTGGGCTTAGTTGATTTGAGCTTATCTGCGTAGTTGAGAATGTCTAAAGACTGATCAAATTTTCCATGAGATAAACCTAGGATAAGTGGTTTATCCAATTGATTTGAAAGGATATTGTCTATAGATTCAAATTCTGAAGATATTAATAACAGGGACTGAACTAACAGTCCCTGTATTAATAGAAATTTCTTCAAGTTATTGAACTAGACAATGTCTATAGAAATTAATATTTCCTCTTCTTCTATCTCATCAATAACAGAATACTCAAGTTGATTATCTTGACTTGATAGAGAATTGTCAGAAAATAAGTCATCATAATCATTCACTTGAAAGACAGGATCAGGTGAATTTACATTATCAAAGCTGAAGCCTGTACTCTGATCTATTAGTCCACTTTCCAAGAATGCATTATCAGTATTCTCTGCATCTTGCTCTAATGAACTATCTTCACTTAAGAGCAATGTTGCATCAGAAGCTAGAGAGGAATCATTACTTATGGTTAGATCTAGTGTTGCCGAAGTGGCATAACTACTGTCTACCAACACGAAGTCTGCAGAAGTCATATCTGAGGCCGTTGTATTCATTACAATTGACCATACATAACCCTCACTATCAGTGCCTCTCTCACCTTTACCCATAAATAGTAAAGTATGATTAGATAAAACTCCTGTACCTTGAATGGCTATGATTGTTTTTCCTGTCCAATCACCAGAACCGTCTCTTAAGCCTATCTTGTCTACACCTTGTTCAAAGTCCGCAATGATCAATGGAGCTCCGCTTATTTCATTCCACTCTACTGTTCCATCCTGATCTTCATCATAATAACTATATAGATTGGCATCGAACTTTCTAGCGCCGCCTGTGTTGTAATCAAGAATAAATACATCCTCTCCTGATCCTCCAATCATTTTAGATTGTTCGGCATATAAAACAGCTAATTTATCATTACCTGGTCCACCGTAATAGTAATCACTATAGCCGTCGGATGTCGTTTCTTTTATCAAGTCATCACCTAAGCCACCATAAATCGTATGGCTAGCTTGAGAACTCAGCTCAATTATGTCATTTCCAGCTAGACCTTGATAAATGATATCAGCATTATTAGTGCTGAAGTCTATTGTGTCATTTCCTGAAGTGCCTTGAGAAAAAGTTGGCTCATTGCCTAAATAACCCGGTCTAATGTCTGCAGGAAACAGTTGATTTACATAAGCGGCCGCATCTGTATCTATTGTTCGAGTATAAGACAGAACATTACTAACAACCGTTGTTGCTCCAGTATATTTAAATCCAGAACTAGAATAAATTGCATCAATAATAGCTGCTTTGAGTGCATCTGAAGCGGTTGCCGTAAATGCAGAGAAATCAACTGTATCAAATCCAATATTAATAGCAGTAAAGTCTTTGGCCATTTGCTGGCCATCAAGTTTTACTGATGTTTCAATATTACTTGGACCTCTAGCAGCATTTACATACTCATTAGCGAGACCAATTACTTCCTTAAGCACACCATCGTATAAGGTTATATCTTCTGTCACTTCTCCAGTTAAGTAAGTAGAGATATCCGATATAGCTTCATTAGAGAGCAAAATGTCAGTAAAAGAAGTATTTGTAGAGCTCAAATCAGCTGAATTAGCATCTGTTAGAGTTTTGAGTTCAGTAGCTAAAGTAGATTTTAACTTAGTCATGACTAAGTCAGTTAAAGTATTGAGATCTAATGCACCTGATGAGGAGTCATCATCTTCAATTGTGACAGTAACTTGTTCGGCACCAAGTATATATTTATTCTCAGAACCACCAGCAATTTTGAAATCAATATTGAAAGTTTCTGTCGATTCAACTTCACTATCATTTCTAACATCAACATTGATTACAGCTGTACTCTGTCCTTTAACAAATGTTATTTGTCTATACCCAGTATCATCAGACCACCACCAATAGTCACTATTCTTAACAGCATCACCACCATTAAAACTATAATCGATAGTAAATGTTTCAGTGGCTGGCTTACTTAACGTAACTTGCAATTGTGACCAACCCCTGCTTTCAGAGACGGTGACATCATCAATATAAACTACAGGTTTTGGTGTATCAGCAACCTTAAAGGGGGCCACTACCTTAGTAAAGGCATCACCTTGAGCTGTTTTCAAAGAAGAGCCTGCAAATTCCAGTTCCATATAATATTGACCATTACTCGCAGTGCTAGTAGTGAAATAAGAATCTAGATTGGTTTGCGGAATTCCTCGAGCAAATACCTCAGTAAAATCAACAGACATGACAGGTACACCCTGGCTGTTTGTTGTAACTTGAATCATGTTACCGCTATGAGCAACAGTTGTAGATGTAGACGTTCCATCCTCACCAGTGTAAATAACGGTTATATCAGAACTTCCAGGTACATATGCATAATCACTTGCTCCGACTTCTTTAGAAGGATCTATGAGGACTTGGAATCTAATATCTATACCTCTTTCTCCGGTATCAACAGTTGAATCAAGCCCATCTATTAAAACACCTTTGAATTCTATAGTTTGTGCTGTGGTTGGAAGAGTTCCAAGTTCAACTTGAATTAACATTCCTTTAGAACCAGCCTCTAAACTCAATGCACTTTGTAAATCAGTTTTACTAATTTCACTATTAGCAGTATTGAGTGTTAGAACACCATCAGTTACAGAATGACTTGGTGAATGTACAACATTTTGTGATCCTTCATGATCTGTAATTGTCACAGGACTCTTATCAGAGAGCCTGAAGCCATCATAAGCAGTTTTACCAGAAACAGTTTCTGCGACAGCATCAAACATAGCTTGGTAAGCAGCAGCTTCAATTGCATCTACTTGAGTGCTTGTTAAAGATCCAGCAGAATAACTTGAGACATTTGCAGTACCTGACACTGATGAATTGATATCTGCTAAAGCATCAGTAACAATCTGAACCGCAGCCTTAGAGTAAGTATTTCCTAAAACGGTCAACAAATTGTTTAAAGTGAAGATATTAAGATTAAAAGCCTCCCAGTCATTTATAGTTGAACTTAGACTTATATTATTCTTGATGTCATAGAATCTTCCACCATAGAAATTACCATCTCCTTCATGCCACAAAGGATCAAATCCAAAAGCTTTCTGGATATCAAGAGAACTTTGTTTATCTGAAATACTTCTATCAAGATTTTGCATCGATAAAGATATTGAGGATGTTGGTGCAAGAGAATATTGACCCCAATCCCTATCTAATACTTCTTTAAGGTTTGAATTAATTTTTAAGATAGCTTTATTTTCAAGACCACTTCCAGTTAAAACACCACCCTTTGCCAAGATAGGTGCGTCTGTAGTTGACTTAGATAGACTGACTTGGAAGTCACCGTATACGTTTGATGTTGTAGCAGTTTCACCTGCATCTTGAACACCATCATTATCAAGATCTTGCCAAACAGTGGCTCCACTTATGCTATGACTACCACTCATGAGTTTACCATTTACCAATAAAGAACCATCATCAAGGTTATCTTCAACTTGGAAGTAATATTGTTTCGTTACAGCCGTTGATTTACTGTCAGTTATAGAGACATTTACGTTGTACCACGTCACTCCATCTTCATAACTAATAGTTGATTTAGGTGTTACAACTCCTGTTGAAGAAAGGGTTAATGGAGCATCTGCAATAGCCTGACCATTGTCCCAATTGCCCGTACCCCAGCTTCCGTTTGAATTTTGCACTCCCAATAAAGTCCAAGTGAGTGTATCAAAGTCTAGATCGAAACCTTTAATTTGAATAGATTGATTAGCTGCATCATCTATAAATTTGGAACCAGATCCCCACATATCTTTAAAGAAAGGTATTTTGTTCGTTGGATCATAACCAGCATAGTCAGGAAGATTCCTTACATCTATGTATAGTTTATTAGATGTGGCCGCATTAGCTTCTCCAGACCCGTCATTGCCTATAACCGTAACTTGATACTGATTTAACTGTCTTAGTTGATTCCCATCAACACTTGAGAAATCTGATTCCTGCGTACCATAAGCAGATGCCATTTGTGAAGCTGGAGCTTCATAATTAGGTGCAACTTTAAATGTTACTTCTCCAGTAGTTGAGTCAATGTTGAATAAAGCATAATCACCAGAAGCCTCAAGACTATAAGTAAGGGTATCGCCGTCTAAGTCATATTCATTTTCTACCTTTCCATAAACAGCAACTGCATTTTCATATACAGTTTTCCATTGGTACCAGAATTCAGGAGCTTCATTTTGACCTGCTATAGCCTTACCTAGCTCTCTTCTACCGTATATAACATTAACGCCGGCTTCAATGAGTACCCTTCCGTCCCATAGTTCATATTTATTATAGGTAATACCATCTTGTACGGTTGTACCTTTAAATCTAAACGGTTCGAATTGAGTTGCTGTAGAACCACCATTATTATAAGTGTATTCATGGCCGAGTAATCTCACAGTATCAGTATCATCACCTCGAATAGTCCAGGTTCTATTATCCCAACTCATTCTTTGTAATGAATCCCAGGTAATGTTTAAAACATCACTGAATACAGTCTCGTTGTTGATAGTTACATCCGCTACTGATCTTCCAAGCACTGCTCCAGAAGGGTCACTTAATGTGAACGTAAATGTTTCTGGTCCTTCAGCTGTGTCATCTTTCGTAACAGGAACAACTATAGTTCCTGAGGAAGATCCTGCAGCTATAGTTAGAGTCCCGGAAGTACTTGTATAGTCGCTTCCTGCAATGGCCGTACCATCAGTTGTAGAATAATTTATTGTTACATCAGAAGAGGCAGCTTTGCTCAAATTTACTATTACAGAGGCTGTTTCTGATGCTTCTGTTGTTATGACATCATCTATATAGGCGGTTAAGCTCGGAGTAGCAGCTACATTAAATCCACCTGAAACATTTGAGAAAATATTATCATTTTCATCAAGGAACTCTAGATTAGTAAATCCAACATCAAAGAAGTAATCACCACTAGTGATGTAACCTGTTAAATCAAATCCTTCAACAGCGCCTTGACCAGAAAAGAAAGAAGCAACTCTGAGATCTAATCCAGGCTGGCCATTGTCATCATAAGAAAAGGTTAATGCATCACTTTCGACATTTTCCCATGTTCTTGTTAGAGCATTTCCATCTGAACTTAGATAATTGATGGTCAAGCTTTGTGCGGGAAGAGTTACAACTACATTTTCTCCATCTGAAGACCATGTTAAGTTTATGGTTGTTTCTAAAAGTCTCTCACCCGTTGCCTGAACAGAATCTGTTCCGTCATAAAGTTTTAAAGTAACAGAAGATGTTCCAGTTTTTCCTAATGCAGGGATACTATCTAAACTGAATCTAAGTATAGGAGAAACCCCTGTTGAACTATCTGATGAGACTATGTTTGCTAAATTGGATTGAAGCAATGAGCCTCCAATTAAATTAGCTGATAAAGTCGAGCTTCCCGCGCTTGTGTATAGACTATGAATGGATCCGTCTGAATCTTCGATAGTTACTTTATTATTTGCAAGCCTAAAACCCAGAGTATCAACTTTATTTTCATTATAGGATTTATTAATCTGGGACTCACTATCCCTCAAATCAATTGCTTCAATACTTTCTAGTCTATTTCTCCAACCTTCTTCTTGAACTTGATTGCCGGCATCGTCTGTGTAGGTCCATGTTTCTTTGACAGAAACAAGTTTATTTAAATCAATACCTGTGTAATCAGGCAGTGCATCAGCGTCAGCCCCGTCATCCACCTCAAGACCGTTACTACTTAGACCAGCTAAAACTAAAGTATCTGTTCCACTTCCCCCTTTTATGTATTCAGGTAAAGAAGTTACATTTGAGAAATCAAATACATCATTTCCAGACGCTCCATCCATGACATCAAGGCCTTCTCCAACAATAAATGTATCTGCACCAGCTCCGCCATCCATTGCATCCGCACCTTGACCACCATCAAGGATATCATCGCCTTGATCTCCAAAGATAACATCATCACCAGCTCCACCTAAAATGGTGTCATCACCTTTTTTACCAAATATTGTTTCTTTAGCATCTGTTCCTGTTAAAGAATCATCTTCGGCTGTTCCCGTTATATTTACTAATGAATTCGCATTTGTGTATGTAGAGAATTTAGAAAGGAGATTTCTCTCAAAAGTCTCTTCAAGCTCTCTACCAAAGTTATTGAAACTATTGGATTGATAATCAGCAAACCATTCTTGTGCCTGCTCCTCTGTATCTGCTGTTGCAAAGAAATTAAAATCGAAATTGATTTCTTCAGCAATCGCCTGAAAGTCAATATCCATTAAAGAACCTTGAACAGCTGAAATTTGCTTGAATATAAGATCAATCATTTCTTCATTTAGTACAGCATCACCGGTATTGCCATCAGCTGTACCACCAAAGAAGTCAGCTTCAGCTATAGAAATCTTTCCTACGTTATCGGAAACTACATCTTGTACATTGATGAAGACATTAAAAGCAATGTTTCCTGTTGACTCAGATTCAGACCAGTCAGGCCAGTAACCGCCATATTCTTGCTGTTCAAGAACAAGAGTTTTAAATGTTTGACCTACAAAAAGTAATTCATATGTATTGTCTTTATTAGCATCAGTAGGATTTTCAAAATCTAAATTCTCTGCTCGCGGAACGTAAAGATCTCCATTTGGAGAAGTTGCAAAATTTCTAAAGAATTGGTCATTATCTAGATCTTCTCCCTGTGCCCATATCCAGATATATTCACCATTATCTAATTGAATAACAGGTACATCATTACCTTCATTGTCTTGCAAAATGACAGTTGTTCCTCCAACTGCATCTCTTAAATTACCTAAGGTCAATTGATTATCGGAACCATCTTCAATTAAATCTGTTTCTTTAGAGACTGATGTGGCTTCTGTATTTAGAAGTACAGCAATAACTGAACCGTTTTCATGCCCTTGTTGTATTGCGTTATTGTCATTTAAGACAATCAGTGTGTGATTAGCTAAATCACCAGTTCCTTGCTCTATAGTAACTTTAGATTTTTGTATCGTAGGAACGTTTTGGCCTGTCCATCCATAGGTAGTTAAATGAATTTTATCTACTCCAGGGGTGAAATCGGAAATTACCGGTACGCGTGTGTAATTAAGCTCGGTTGCTAGATCAAGAACGCCATCTCTGTTTTGATCGTAACCATTTATGCCTTCCTTACTTCCTTCGACGTAACCTTCAGAATCATCTCTTATTCCAAAATTGTCTTTATCTACTCGAGAATCAGCGGATATAAAGAATTTATCTGCTCCTTCACCACCAGTTAAATAACCCTCTCTAAGCTCTTTGAATACATCGTCACCTGCACCACCATCGATATATTTAAATCCATTATTATCCTTAACAAATTCGTCAGATTCATCAGTACCTATTATGTTTCTTGATCCTCCACGATCGCCCCCAATGTTCTCAGCAACCTCATCAACATTTAAGACCAAAGCAGATGACGGAGCTGATAAAGGAGCAGCAGCATCTTCTGATGGTTCTCTTACTTGGATTCTAACAGTCTTGGTTATAGAGTTAGCACCATCGGATTTAGTGAGTTCAAACTCATAAATATTGTCGCCGTCTGCATCAGATGGATTATCAAAACTTGGTCTTGTTTTAAAGAAAAAAGCAGAACCATTATCTCGATCTACTACAATAAATTTATCCGCATCTGCACCACCCGTTATGGATGATGTGATCGGACCAGGAAATTTGATGTTTAGCAGTTCTTCCGTGGTTAATGATCCAGGAATTTCTATGCGATGATCAACACTAGAGTACTGACCGACAATGAATGTACTGTTAAGTGTCTTTCCATTAATTTCAACTTCTGAGACGGTAGCTACTGGAGCCTGGTTTTCAGCATAATTCCAATGATCTGGCGCATCATCATTCCACCAACTAGGGAATGAAGGAACAGGATCATCATCAATATTGTTAACGACCAAGACCATATCAATCATGGAAGCTACAGGTTGTGAACTACCTTCGGCTCTGACTTGGACTTGTAAAGTCAGGTTATAAATATTATCTCCATTTCCATCTAATGGATTTTCAAAATCTAATGATTCTGAGCCTCGAAGATTGAGATAAAATTTGCGGTCAGCTCCTTCTCCTTCTTGTCTTACATAAAACAAATGATTGTCTTTGAAATTAGATCCGAAATTATCCGTTTCTACAACATTTACCCATACGTCTTGCCCGTCTATAGATCCTAGATTGAGATCTAAAGGTATACCCAAATAAAGCTGAGTGAAGGTTGCTTCTGGCTCTTCTTGGTTCGACAAGACAGAGTCATTAGCCATGCCAGAATGGATTTCACAATAATAATACAGGGTTTCAGGATTTCCATTACCGTACCAGAAGACTTCTGTTTGCGCCCCTTCTTCTCCGGAAGTACCAGTGTAATTGATATTCTCACCGAACATCTCTCCGCCTGCGTGTGTACCATCTTTTGTTAAACTAAATTTTAATGGATGCCCTGCATTTGAAGGATCAGAAACATCAAATGTATATCTTGCGCCTTCTATAAATGTATAATTTGGTGCGAGTACACCATCAAAATAAAATTTATTACCGTTTCCATCATTTGCTACAGTTACAACAATAGTTGTATCGGGTGAAGGGTCATTATACTGATTCCAATCCCTAATGAGAGTATGTTCGTTTACTTCAATGACTTTATTTTCTAGGGTAGGTACCACATCAATTGAAGGTACACTGTTTGACAAGGACTCCCAAACTGGAACTGTAACTTTAAACTCAACTTTTTGTGTGAAGCCATCTGAAGTATCTGTGACAGTTACTGTAAGAGCGTAATCATTATTAGCATCAGTTAATCCTGATACATCTGGTGCGGTGTCTTTGAATGAAATAACACCGAGATCATTGATAGTAAAAAGATCTGCATCTTTTCCACTTAATGCGTATGTGTAATCACCTTCTTCTGAGACTCTTAAGGACATGTTTCCGTATGAATTTATATCCCAATCTCTACCGGATAATGTGCTAAGAGTTAGAGTTTCACCATTTGAAAGAGTAACAGTTTCCGTCTTAGTAACAGGCATCAGTATAGGATTTAAAGCTATGTAAGCTTCATCATTCTCGTAATCAATGGTTTTTTCTACAAATTTAGTGAATTTGTCCAATGTGAAATCTAAAGCAGAAGTTACGAGATTTTGGAAAACTTTTTTACCTTGTGTAAAGGATGCATCTAAAATGGCTACAAAATTAGCAGCACTTCCTTCTGAGATAGTGAGTGCATCCATTAAAGTTTTCATTTCTGCATCATCTCTAGCTTCAGCTAAAGCTAAATACATACCCAAATCACCAGAAGTTACAGTCCAATTATAGGTAGTGAACTCGTTACCCCAATTACCATCTTTAAGCTGAATGCTTGGATCCTTAAGATAAGCTTTAACTTGCTCAGCTGTAAGTTGCCATTGACCAGTATTACCTTCTATTCTGTTGCCCTGACTGTCGTATTGAAATCTTTCTTGGTTGTAATTAAGCCATACATTTTGTGACCAGAGTTCCTGACCATATTCATCAAAAGGCACCCATCTTGAATAACTATCTGCAAATGTATTACCCCTGTTGTATTCAAAACCCATATCAACTAATTGATCAATTTGAGCATCAGTCAGTTCTGAAAATGGTTTACCTACCGTCGTTTCAATTAAACGAGCCATTTTTGCCATTTGTTGTGCAAAATATTTACCAACGTTGTCGGTTACTCCACCATCAGGTCCAAAATCTACTCTTCCTGTGTAAGGATCAGGTGATTGAGAGTCAAGAATATCTGTCATGATGACAGCCCACTCTCCCATAGTCTTAGTAGAACCTAAAAATGTAACTGTCTCACCAGTGTAGTTTTCTAAGCTTTGAAAAGTAGTAAAATTTGTTGCAGGATCAAATCCCATTTCCGAAAGAATTAAATTTCTTATCTCTAAAATAATTGCATCAGTTGCACTCGATATAACGGCATCAAATTGACCCGTTCCATCACTTTTCATTTCAAAGAGTTTAGTTAAATCTTCTGAGGCAAGAATTGCCTCTACTATTTTGTCATTAAAAGTTTCTGATGTACTTGCTAAAAGATCTTCAAAACCTTCAAGCTCTATAACTATCCTCGGTTGCTCTTGCAAGTCAACATTACTATCCCATGAGCCATATCTAAGAGTCTGTGTTCCAAATTTAAATATGTCTGATAATTGCGATCTTGTAGTAGGTGCAATCTCAGAAGCAAAGTACTCAGAAACTTTCTTCGATACTTCACCAAGAGAAGAAACCATAATGTTTCTTGCTTGCGCAGTTAACGCTGCTTTAGCTTGTTCATTAGAAGTTGCGCTGTAGGCTAGAGCTATAGGATCAAAATTTGTAAGATTATCAAAAACCTCATCAAGACCATAAGCCTTTCCGACTTTCTCTTGAGCTTCAGAAAGCGTTACGCCAGTTTTTGCATAAGCCCTAGAAATTTGTGTACTTACAGGACTAATTACTAGAGCTTCTGTCCCATCTCCAGTGATAGATGTTGTTAGTTTAAACTTTTGTTCGTTTGGCTTACCTGTTCCTAAATCATATCCGCCTTCAACGTATATATCTGTTCCTGCTGGAATATCATCTTCAAATTCAAAAGCTCCAGTTTTATCAGTAGAGGTTTCTGGCTCGTTTTCATCTTTTATACCATCTCCATCAAGATCCACCCAAACAGTCGCACCGACTAAGTAACCATCAATTGCTTGTCCGCCTGGTTTAACATCTAGAATATTAATAGATAAAGCACTTGATGCTGTAATTCCAGCAGCATCTGTAACGGTCATAGTCAGAGCATAATTGTTGTCTAACCCAACATCACCTGGGGATTTAAAATTAGGGGAAACCTTAAACGAAACATTTCCTGAGGAGTCAACATTAAATAAATCTGCATCGTCACCTGTAAGGGTGTAAGTAAGTGTGTCACCATCAACATCCGATCCAGCTAACGTTAATATAGTTGCATCGGCAGCAACAGTCTCAAGGACATCCACAGCAGCTAGCGTTCCAAGAATAGGTGCATCATTCACTGCACTGACTACTAAAGAAATAGAATTAGATTCTGTTACGGTTCCATCCGAAATACTTAGTACTAGATCACCTACGTTACCAAGATCAGTATTTACATCTGCATTAGGTGTAAAAACAATACCTTCAAGATTCTCAACAGTTAAAGTATCTCCTGCAGTAATAAGAGTGCCGTCGGCTAACGCTAATGTTCCGCCGGTTGGTAAAGTATCAACTGTAATGGTTAAAGTATCACCATCAACTTCAATAACGGAAACAGAGAAAGCAGCAGCAGTGTCTTCTGTGAAGGAAAAAGAATTGGCCGCTAAAGATGGAGCATCGTTAATCGCTGTAACGGTGAAAGAAATGTTAGATGTGCTAGATGAAGAACCATCACTTGCTGATAAAACAAGATTACCAAAATTATTTAAGTCGGAGTTTGCGTTTTCGTCAGAAGCAAAAGAAATATTAGAAAGTTGCGCAGATGTTAATTCTGTTCCTGCTGCAAGTAAGACACCATCAGATGTTGTGAGTGTTAAACCAGTGGGCACTGAGGTGACAGTTATCGTAAGAGTGCCTGAAGAATTAGTAGGTGCAGAAATTGAAAAAGTTCCAGG
>Ga0209425_10003235_pt1 | contig 17470 bp, 15 predicted proteins | sample COG_05_FD_184749 | JGI IMG/M metagenome (GOLD analysis project Ga0209425, IMG submission 184749) | Pelagic Microbial community sample from North Sea - COGITO 998_met_05 (SPAdes) (version 2) | ecosystem: Environmental > Aquatic > Marine > Neritic zone/Coastal water | place: Helgoland, sampling...
CATATTTTTACCAATTTCAATTTCATAATGTATTCTTTTTCCTGAATGTATTCTTTTTCCTGAATGTATTCTTTTTCCTGAATGTATTCTTTTTCCTGAATGTATTCTTTTTTCAACTAAATTAGTATTTTGTATATTTTTTTTTACTGAACTATTATTATTTTTTGTTTGATTTTTATCTAATTTAAGAATATTTGAGTAATTTTGTTTTTTAATACTATTTATGTTATTATTTATATAAATACTTTTATACATATTTTAAATTAATAAAATATAATATTTTTATAAACATATTTTAAATATAATATGTTTTATTTTTGTTTTTATAAGTGTATTCTATAATTTATATGTATAATGATAGTTAAGATAATTTCGTAGAAATTAAAAATATTGTTAATCCAATATAATAAAAAGATTAAAAATAAATTGAATAATATGGAGTAGCAATATGTAAGAAATCTCTAATATGTAAGAAATCCAATATGTAATTGTTATAATAGAGTTATAATATAGAATATGTGGAATTTAAAAATAATTAGAATTAGAATTGTATTACAATAAATTTAAAAAATCAAATAAACAAAATACTTAAAAATAATCATATAATTAATTAAAATTTGATTTAAAAAAATTAATAAAAATTAAGAAATAAATGGAAAATTCAAATTCTAATACTTTTGATTGGGAAGAAGATACATGGAAATTAGTAAAAACATTATTAACAAAAAAATTTTATCTTGTTCATCACCAAATTAGCTCATTTAATGAATTTTTAGATAAAGGGTTACCGAATATTATATCACAATTTAACCCAATTATTCTTAATTATAATTATATTGCAGATCAAATGTTTTTTAAATTATCACCAAATTCTAAAATAGATAATAACAAAATTATGTCATTATACGCTAATTTAGATGAATGGCAAGAATTTTATGATGAAGAAAATTTAATTAATATTGTAGATGATATAATAACAAATATATATCCAAAAAAAAGTGAAGTAATAGATTTAAGCGAGCAATTAACCAAAAATATAAATGAAAAAGAGGAACGATTTAATCAAATAAATGATTTTATTAAAAATAATATTCTAATAAAAAAAATTCCTGTAAATAATCATAGATATAAAATTGAAATTGAAATGCACTCCCATACTCTTGGACCACCAATTATTCATGAAAATAATGGTAGGCAAAAAAAAATGTATCCAAATGAAGCAAGATTAAGAAATTTTACATATGCATCAAATTTGTATATTAATATAACATTTAAAACGATAGTTAGAACAGGAGAGGGTTTTACAAATGTTATAGAATCTGAAAAAACAACTTTAAAAACAATTAATTTGGGTAAATTGCCAATAATGTTAAATTCCAAGGCATGTGTTTTAAGTGAGAAATCGAATAATAAAAGTATCGATTATGAGGAATGTGAATATGACGAAGGAGGATATTTTATTATAAATGGCAGTGAAAAGGTTATAGTAAGTCAAGAGAGAGTTGCTGAAAATAAAATATATGTATTTAAAAACACTAGACAGCAAACCAAATATTCACATGTATGTGAGATAAAATCAATTCCTGATAAAAAAGTTCTTACTCCGAAAAACATTCAAATTAAACTTACAACTAAAGAAACAGTGAATGGAAAAACAATTAAAGTTTCATTACCACATGTTAAAACTGATATTCCCTTATTTGTTATATTTCGAGTTTTAGGAGTAATATCTGATAAAAGTATTGTAGATATAATTTTAATAAATGTATCTAATAAAGATAAACAAAAATACACTCAATTATTAAGAGGTTCATTGGAAGAATCTTCTTTAATAATAAATTCAAAAGACGCAAAAGAATACATGTCACGTTATGTAAATATGATGGGTTATAATAGAGATCAGTGTGAGCAAAAAAGACGTATGCTTTATTTGAATGACATATTTAAAAATGATTTCCTTCCACATGTAGGAACATCTCATAAAAAAAAGGCGTTATTTTTGGGAATAATGGTAAAAAGATTATTAGATGTATATTTAAAAAATAGGAATTTTGATGACAGAGATTCTTATAGTAATAAAAGGGTGGATACTGCTGGTATTTTGATGTGTAATCTTTTTAGACAATATTATACAAAATTAATTAAAGATATGAAAACGCAAATTAACAAAGAATTCTCAAATGGTTCGTGGAAAGCTACTAATGATTTTAAAAATATAATTAATAAAGCAAATATTTATAAAATTATAAAATCAAGTACAATTTCCACAGGACTAAAATATGCTTTAGCAACGGGAAATTGGGGATTAAAATCAATGTTAAATAAACAGGGTATCGCACAAGTATTAAGTAGGCTTACATATAATTCTACTTTATCACATTTAAGACGTATTAATACTCCCATGGAAAAAACATCAAAACTTGTTGCTCCAAGAAAATTGCATTCAACACAATTTATGAGAATTTGTCCAGCTGAAACGCCGGAAGGTGGTTCAGTTGGTGTTGTAAAAAATATGGCATTGTCAGTACATATAACTATATATAGTGATTCAAAGCCAATATATGACATATTGGAAAATATGAAAACTGAGAAAATAGAAAATCTTGATATCGAAGACATAATTTCAAAGACTAAAATTTTCATCAATGGCGATTGGCATTATACTACTAAATATCCTCTTGAAATAACTCATAAATTGAAAAATTTAAGAAGACAGGGAATTATAAATATTTATAATTCAATTGTTTGGAAAATAAATGAAAATGTTATCGAAATATATACAGATGCTGGTAGATGCTCAAGACCATTATATATTTTAAATGATAACAAGTTTAGAATTGATAAAATTTTAATTAATAAATTAGAAAAGGGAATTATTAATTGGAATAATTTATTAGTAGGAAGTTTAAATAATGTAGATCATCTGACAGAACCTGTACATGGTAATAAATTAGAAGAAGGTGTTATTGAATATTTAGATGTACAGGAAGAAGATACATGTATGATTTGTATTTCAAATGATAAACTAAAAAATTTAAAAAATAAAGTAATAAAATACAAATATACACATTGTGAAATTCATCCATCATTGCAAACGGGTGTATTAGCATCCATTATACCCTTTTCGGATCATAATCAATCTCCGAGAAATACATATCAGTCAGCTATGGGTAAACAAGCCATGGGTATTTATGCTACAAATTTTAGATATAGAATGGATACATTAGCACATATCCTATCTTATCCACAATTGCCAATTGTAAATAGTAAAATGATTAAATATTTACCAAGTCATAATTTACCCTGTGGAATAAATTGTATTGTAGCAATTGCATCATATTCTGGATATAATCAGGAAGATTCTGTAATTATGAATAAAAGCGCAATTGATAGAGGACTATTTCATTCAATATTTTATAGAACATATAGGGATGAAGAAAAAAAATCACAAGATTCAGGAACACAAGTTCAAGAAAAATTTACAAAACCAACACCTGATGTAACATTGGGAATGAAAGGTAACAATTATAATAAATTAGATAAAAATGGATTTGCCATTGAAAATATGAAAATTAATGGAAATGATATAATAGTAGGAAAAGTATTACCCGTAAAGAAAAAGGGTTTAACTAAAGGATATTTTAGATGTTGTAGTACAACATTGAGGTCAAATGAATCCGGGTTTATTGATAAAGTTATGGTGTCGAGAAATGGTGATGGGTATCGTTTTGTAAAAATAAGAGTTAGATCCAACAGAAGACCTACAATTGGAGATAAACATTCAAGCAGACATGGTCAAAAGGGTACCGTTGGAATAATATATAGACAGGAAGATATGCCATTTTCAAAAGATGGAATTGTTCCTGATATTATTATGAATCCACATGCGGTTCCTAGTAGAATGACTATGGGTCAAATTGTTGAATGTATTACTGCAAAGGCGTCTTGTATTGTTGGGAAATTTGGAGATGCTACTGGATTTGCGAAGAAAAAATTTTCAAAACTGGGTGAAGTATTAGAAATGGAAGGATTTCATAAGCATGGAGAAGAAATATTATATAATGGTAGAACTGGAAAACAATTGAAAGTAAATATTTTCATGGGACCTACATATTATCAAAGATTAAAACATATGGTTGATGATAAAATTCATTCAAGGGGAACGGGACCTAATGTAATATTAACAAGACAGCCATCAGAAGGGCGTTCAAGAGATGGAGGTTTAAGGTTTGGCGAAATGGAACGTGATTGTATATTAGCACATGGCGCATCACAATTTTTAAAAGAAACCTTACAAGATAGATCTGATAATTATAGAATGTACACATGTAAAGAGTGTGGTCTAATTTCAGCAGTTAATGAAGAAAAAAATATATTTATATGTAAAAATTGTGATAATTATTCAAAATTTTCAGAAGTAAGAATTCCGTATGCAATGAAACTATTTATTCAAGAATTAGAATCTATGTCTGTTGCTCCAAGATTAGTCACTACAAGCTTGCAATAATTTAAAATAGATAAAAATAGATAAAAATAGATAAAAATAGATAAAATAATTTAAAATAGATATATTTTATTTTAAATTATATAGATAATTATAGATAATTATTGAAATTCATTTTCTTTACATTTGGAACGCCAATTTCCGCAATCCTCTTGTCCTTTTCCTGTTTTACTTTTTTTTGCCCAATATGGTGATCCGTTTACTCTTTTTAATAAACATTTATATTCAGCATTTTTTCTTACATCACATCTATCGCCTAATACACCATCCTTTCCATGTCTATCATAATATGCACGAGCACTTAGTCTTTTGGTTTTACCATATGTTTTAGTTGTAGTTGTTTTAATAGGTTTAGCTACTTTTACAGGTTTAGCTTTAGCAGGTTTAGCTTTAGTAGGTTTAGCTTTAGTAGGTTTAGCTTTAGCAGGTTTAGCTTTAGTAGGTTTAGCTTTTACGGGTTTAGCTTTAATAGGTTTAGCTTTAGTAGGTTTAGCTTTTACAGGTTTAGCTTTAGTAGATTTAGCTTTTACACATTTACCTTTTTCTAATTTACAATTATTATCACCTATCTTAGATTTTTTACATCTATTTGTTTTACCATTCAACGCACATGGTCCTTCGTGACCACCTATCATAGATAAATATTTATTTAATATATTTTTACCTTGTTTGCTATAAATAGAAACTTTTTTATTACTAACAGGATTCATTATGTATTGTAAATCACTCATATATAATATATTAAGATAATTATCTTGATAGAATATAATTATATTAATAGAATATAATTATAAATTTGAATGAATAATAAATAATTATATTATAAGGTAATGAACTATAATAATACTGATAAAATGTTGGAAAAACTTATAAATCTAAAACAAGAATTTAATAAAGACAATGATTCTGAAAAATTATTTAAATCTATTTTTGTAATCATAGCTGAAAATAAACACCAAAACTCTAAATTGAAAAAATATGTAAAACAAATAGAAATGGAATTAAATATGTTTAAAAAAAAAATAAAGAATTTAGAAAATAAAAAATAATTAATAGAGTTTATAAATGTATTTTCCAGTTGATAGTTATTATTGTTTTACTGTATGAATTAAGTTATAATAAAATTGGTCCTATCTTATATTTGTTAAAATTCAGTTCTTTTATTGCCAACCTGGATAATTTGTTAAATAACAATGATAATAATTATTATTTTTACTATTTAGTTTGACGTTAAATGTTGAACAACGAATTTTAGCAAATTTCATAATAATGTTTTCTATACAAAATAGATAATAATTATCATTAATTTTTTTTAAAAAATTAAAATTTGTATAGAAATATATATTTTTAATATTTGATAAAAATTTTAATTCATTTAATTTATTAGTCATTATATAAACTTTTGTTGGTTTATATTTATAAATCACTTTTATAATATTATTTGGTTGCGTATCAATATTAATTTGCCTATTTGTTATTCTATCGCCCCTTCTAACATGAATACACATATAATCTCCTAATTTTGAAGATATATTTTTGCTATATCAATTATATCTTTTTTATAAGGAATATTTACATTACCAGACAAGTTTGAAAATTTAGGGTCAAGTCTAACTAAACCATTTGTTGCTTTATGTTTAATAGTATATTTATCATTATTAATATCATAATTATATAGTTTAAATTGTTTATCATTAATTGTGATTCTATCTAAATCATAATATTTTGATAAATCTGTTTTCAGTATTTTATTATTGTTATGTTTTCCTGTTAATGTAAAAATTGGTTTAATTAATTTCAAATTATTATGATAACAATACCGTATTATAGAGGAAAAATTACTTTTCTGATGACTTAAACCGGCAGAACAAATTGATAAGTCTATTTTAAAATACATATATATATTTATATATATATTTATATATATTTAATATTAGTAACAAATTGTCTTATTTTATTCATGAGTACCATTTTTACTTGTAATTATATTTTCTAATTTTTGTAACTTATTTTCCATTAAAAATAATCTTAAATTTAAATCTTTTTTTTCCTTAATAACATTCGCATATTCAATTTTAATATTAACAAGTAAATTTAAAATCTCATTATCTATTTTATTTTTTTTATTTTTATTTTTATTTTTATTTTTATTTTTATTATTTTTATTATTATTATTTTTATTAATATATGTTATTTCATTTATATTTTTATAATTTTTTTTATTATATTCATTGAATAATGCGTGAATAGTATCAACTTTTTTATTTATTTTTACCATATTATCAGATAGATTATTAATTTTACATATTTGAATATCATTATTTTTTTGATATTTATCATTATAATTATTTATTTGGTTATATAATTCATTTATTTCATCAATTACTTTAACATTTAACGATGGAAAACTATAATTCATGTTATATAAATATAATATTTATAATGACTTTAAATATTCATCATATTGATTTCTTAAAATTAAATAATATGTATTTATTTTTTGTTTTTCTTTATCTGTTAAGTTTTCTAAATGTATTTTTAGTTCATATTGTTCTCTTATATCTTTAAAATGAATTTTATTTTTATCAGATATTTTAAAATAACTTAGAGCTCTTTTAAATTCATTTTGGTTATATTTTTCATTATTAAGATCAATATTATATTCCTTTTTTACTAAAATATTATCGATTCCATCCAAAAAATTTATAAAAGTATTTTTACCATTAATTTTAAAATTTTCTTCAGCAAATTTAAAACAATCACTTTTCAATAAGATTTTTTGTTCATTTACAGGATAAAAAAAATTTTTATAGATAAATGCATTGCCTTCTAAATTCAATGTTGAATATTTAAGTCCATTTTTTTTATTAATATCTGTTCGTTTAATATCTTTTAAAAAACCTGTTATCAACCCATCCAAAAATTCTCTTAATTTTAAATAATTATTTATATCAAGTGCTAATATTTTTTTGTTAATACTATCTATTTTTTGTTTAAATCTATAGTTATTTTTATTTATTGTAAGTTTATTTCTTTTTCGTTTAATTATTATACGAGAAGTTCCTTTCCCGCCAATTTGTTTTGTTTTTTTATTTTTATTTTTAAGCATATTAATATAATTATTAAATGTTGTTTTAAGTAAATATTTAATAATTAATTAAATTAATTTAATTTTAATTTAATATTTCTCCACATTCTATAATTTCAACAGGTTGATATGGTTTATCATTATTATCGGTAGTTAAATTTTCAATTTTGTCAAGAACATCTATACCATTGACAACATTTCCAAAAATTACATGTTTATTATCTAAATGAGTACAAGGAGCCATCGTAATAAAAAATTGACTCCCATTTGTATTTGGTCCCGAATTAGCCATAGATAATAATCCTTTTTTATTATGCGAATAGTGAAACCCTTCATCTTCAAATTTATCTCCATATAATGATATAGAACCTGTGCCATCTCTATTTTCTATATCACCGCCTTGAATCATAAAATTTTTAATCACTCGATGAAATATACAATTTTTATATGTTTTATTTTTAACACCTCTTGTACATAATTCTCTAAAATTTTTACATGTTAGAGGCAATTTATCATCATATAATTCAATTTCTATTTTTTGTATTTGATTTCCAACTTTAATTTTAAAATAAATATTTTTATAATTAAACATTGTTGGTTTTGCAAATACCATTTTTTTTAATATAGGTTTTATTTTTTCAACATATTTTTTAGGTTTTAATTGTTTGGTTAATTCATTTTTAATAAAATAAAATTTATATAATAACCATATAGAAATACAAATTATTATTATTAAAATTAAATTTATTATCAACATAATATTAATTTAGATTAAATATATAACGTATAAACCAATTTAGGAGAAATTATAGGTATATTTTCATTTGTAAATGATGTAATATCCAAAATTAAATATTCATTTTTACTAATATTAAATTTTGTATATAAATCAATAAACTTATAATTTATATTAGTATCATATTTTGAATATAAAATGGAGTCATTAATATTTAACATATCAATTTCAATAGAATATTCATCTTTTAAATTTTCAATTAGATCATTAATTGAAAATATGCCCTTTTTTCCAATTATTCGAATTGTATCCCAAATTGAAAAAGATTCTGGTATAGCCTTTATTTTTGAACCATATAAATCAGAATACTGCCCTGATATAAATTTTTTACTTTTTTGAGGGTCAGATTGTATATAAAAATTTATTCCAGAATTAATAAATATATCATTATATTTTATTTTAATAGATGGCTCAACCGTGTTTGTTACATATTTTATCATTTCCATAACCATAATAGATGTAATTAATGTAGTTGTGGTAGATAATGCTGGAACGATTTTACCAGCAATTAATTTACATTTTAAAAATTCAATGGGCTCAATATTATAAATAATAGCTCTTATATTTGAAATAATATTAATAAATTCTATATGATTATTTGAATCTTGGTCTTTTTCGAATTCTTCTATATTAAATGTAAATTTAGGATATAATTTTAAATTGAGTTTTTCAAATAATTCTTCTATTTTTTGACTTAATTTTATATTATAACCCTGTTTTATAGTGTCAGTTTCCTTTACTTTAAATTTATAATTTTTATCTGGAATATATTTACTAGGAATATATTTACTAGAAATATATTTACTAAAATTTATATTTTTAAATTCTTTTATACTAAAATCTATACCCAAACATCTACAAAGAATTTTACTAAATATATTTAAAAATTTAGTAAAGTATGTATTATCATTAAAATTAATTAATTTTGGAGGTAATTTATTACCTTTCCAAAATGGATTTCCATCAGCGTCTAAATGTTCATGTGGAAATGAAAATAATATTTGTTTAATATTATTTATAAAATGTTTTTCAAAAATTTTAATAGAAAATTTATAAATATTATCGATTGTAGGATTTTCGAGACATTCTTTAAATAAAACCATTATTTGAAGTTTTTCATATAAAATATTTTCATTATCAATCGATTTTATATAATTTTTAAATTGGTCAATTCCTTTATTTAATTCAAAAAGATCCTTAATAAAATCGTGAAAATAACTATTAAATATTTCCAATGACCATTCAATACAATGTTCTATTTTAAATGGAAAATTTTTTATTGTACATACTGGAATAGCATTTTCTACAGGGTCTCTGGTTTCTGAATATGATTTTGTTAAAAAAGGAATAATTACTTGACCATTACACTTTGTTCCTAATGTTCCAGATTCAAATAAAGGTTTTTTATATAAGACACATTTACTATCTACATATTGTCTTGCTTGAACATTATCTAATGCATTAATAACAATGTCCTGAGTTTCCCAAAAATTTCTATTAAATATATTTTCAGTATCTTTTTCTAATTTATATGTTAATGCTTTAGTTTTCATTTTTGAATTAATATATTTTATTTTTTGACATGCTGTTTTCGATTTAGATTGTCCAATATCATTATTATTAAACAAAAATTGTCTATTTAAATTTGATAATTCAATATGATCCATATCTGTAACAGTAACAAGTCCTTTTTTTTGAGATATATTTAACATGGCCAATAATTTTAAATATTCACATCCTAATGCGCCACATCCTGCTATAAATATATTTATAGATTCCAAATATTTTATAGTTTTTTTTGTTAAAAGATTGTTTATATCTCTAAATTTATAATTTCGTTGAGATTTATACAATAATTTTCTATTATATAATTCCGAATAATCAATAACACATTCTTGAGAAATAGGTTTATATTTACCTCCAATTTTAATAATTTCAGTAGATACTATACCACCTATCATTGAACCAATTATAGGAAATTCATATTTGGTATTAAGTATATATTCAAAATTAGTACATTCGTTTCCTAATATAGATGGATTTAAGCATAATTTATGCATATCATTTAAAATTTTAATATTATCATTGATAGTATGATTATTTATACTTATATCTGGATTAACAGTAGTTTTGTTGCAAATTTGATTTAAACTTAAATGTTTTATTTTAATTTTGTCTTTAACTTGGCGAATATACAAATTATTTTCGTTAGTCATAATTTCTATTTTTTCATCTAATGTTATAATATTTTTTGTTATATTAATTATTTTATATATATTTTTATTTTTAGAATTTAAAAATAAGAATTTATCTCCTATATTAAATTTTTCACTATTCCCATTATTATCAAGTTCTATTATTGTTTTATGTTCTTTGTAAATCATAGATTTAATATAGCATGTTTTATGTTTTTCACCATCAATATCATTTATAGTATGACTTTCACCAAAATCATTAAAAATATATCCAGTTAAGCCAATAATAGAACTAAAAATATATTTTACATTATTTTTTCTACACAAATTATTTATTTGTATTGGTGTAAAAGAAAGTATTTTAGTAAATTTAGTTTGAATAAGTATATCTACGGATTTAATTACAGATATTTTTATTTTCGAAACTTCTACATCAACATAACTATTTAATTTTTTTAAATAGTGTAATGAATTATCATCTATTTGACTCTTATTTACATATTCATTTCCAACTGCATAATTTCGCAATGTATGATTTTTTGATAATTTTCTAGAATCATTAATATATAATTTTTTAATACCCAATAAGCATAAGCATTTCGATATTTCAATACCTATTGTATCTAAACCTATTATAAATACACTCAAATTGGATATATTTTTCATAGCATCTTTTCCTATAGCGCCTATTTGTCGAGAATATAGATTTTGCTGTTTTCGATCCATAATTTTTTAAATTTATATTTACAAAAATAAAATAAATCAAATTTATATTAATAAAATATTAAAACTATTAAAATTATTAAAATATAAAACTAATTAATATAAAACTATAAAAATAACTTGATAATCAATAATTAATAATCAATAATCGATAGAACAAAAATTTAACATATATCCTCCAATTTGTTTTTTAAGACCACAGTATTTTTGAAAAAAGTTTAATAATTGTAATTTTTCTGGTTCTATATCTTTTGTTCTTTTGATTTTTTCAGAATTCATAATTACTCTTGCATAGGTTCTTATAAATGGACTTAATTTTTCATTATATAATATTCTAAAATCCTCATAAATTCTTTCAAATCGCCCATCTGGTTCATAATGGTTTCTTGCATAATCTAATAATTCATCAAATGTAAAAACTTTTTTTATATTGTAATATTTAAGTTTTTCTCTTCTTGCAATACAATAGTTTAGAACTCTTTTTCGAGAAGTTCGAGTATTAATAGTTTGTTGAATAATATAATCATTATATACATTTTTTAAAAAAGTATTTTTTTCTTTATAATAATCAAGTAAAATTTCAAATTTTTCATTAAATACTAAATCAATAAGAGTACGTGTTTTATATGCCCAGAATAAATCTCCATAATTTGATGTTTTTGGGTCAAAAGAACACCCATTTAATCCATAATGAAAAAGACTAATATTAGGATTATTGGTATGCGAATTCCCCCACTTACCAACAAGTTTATGTTGAATTTCGAAAATATACATCTTACCATAATAATCTTCGGATTGTTTTATATATTTTACTCTAAATATAGGCATATTGTGCTCTGGTTTTATGTAACTTACATTATTCATTGTAAATAGTTGGTTATTTTAATACTATAATTTATTTTTAGTTTTTATGCTTTTGTGCTTTATGTTTTTGTGCTTTAATAAAAAAAAATAGATTTAATCAAATTTTATTAATTACACTAAAGCTTCGCATTTTAGTACCATTCATCATCTTCCTCATTTCTTTCATTACTGTGACATTCTGCACTATAATCGGTCCATATTCCATATATAAAACATTTTTTATGTACTATGTAATTGCCAGTTTGTCTTGTGTAAAATCCCTCGGGTCGTACAATAGTTCTTAGGAACATTCCATCATTATTCCAACATCTTGTAACTTCATCGCCTCTATTAATTACTTTATCACATGCTTTGCAGATTCTTTTATAGTTTGATTTAATAACAGTATCCATAATTGAGTAGAATCGATTAGAATTGAGTATTTATTTATTATTAAATTTATTTAATACAATTTCAAATTTTTTTTAATTATAATATTAAACAATAATATTAAACAATAATATTATTTATATAGTGAAAATAGTTTATATAATAGATTCGATCATGATTTTAGCATTATTTAATTCTTTATTATTTTTTTCTAAATTAATTCTTTCAATGTGTATTTCATCATATTCCATAACTAAATTATCAATATTTTCTAATTTTACAATATTATATAATCTAGATGACAAACTATTTTCAGTTTTTTTAACAAGAAAATACATTATACATTTAGGAACAACATCTTTTAAAATATTAATAACAGTAATATAATAATTATGTAAAAGTTTTCGCATTAAATTTATTTGGATATCGGAATCAACATTATTTAATGTATTTAAAAATTGTTCATTATCTGTCCATAAATAATTTTCCTGCATATCAATATTTTCATTAATTTTTTGAAGACAATTATTAAAATTATTTAATAATATATTGTTTATAATTTCAGTTTTAATTATTTTAGCAAAATTCGGAAATCGTATAATTCCTATATTATCAATTATAATACTTGTTAAACTAACTAATTCACTCATAATTTTATTTGTACAAATAGTAGATGGTTCTAATATCATTTTTAAAGGTCGTTTATGTATATCTTGTATAATTTGTTCTAAAACTTCAATAGGCGGTGATGGAAAAGACATATGATTACCTTCGCAATTTTTAATAGATTTTTCAATATATTTATCAGAACAATTTTCTAAATTAAAAGGATTAATTAAACTAATTTCTTTACGATATTCAATAAATATGTCTTTAATATTTCTACCTGTATTAATAATATTTCCTCTATCTTCTAAAACCGATACAAATTTTCTACAAAATTTTGATAATAAATGATGAATAAATGACGATTTAGCTTTTTCATCTTTAGGCAATGGAGAACCTAATTTATCTAATTTTAAATTATTTTCTCGAATGGTTTGATTAATTTCATTTAAAATTTTTGGCAAACAACATTTAATTTTTTCTATTAATATTTGGCTTAAATTGGAACATAAACTAATAATTCCTAAATTTGATTTATATTTTGCATTAGAATATATATGGTGATTTGTAAAATATTCGTTTTCAATTATTAATCCTTCTTGAACATTTTTTTCAATAGACTCTTTTTTTGTTCTATTACGTATCCCAAAATATCCATATTTCAATTGCAAATCTACTGATATATTATTTTCTAACAATTTTGAAATATTTGTACCTTCATTCATTAAATCTAATTTGGTTAAAATTCCAATTGTTCTATCCCCATATGGATCATAATCTTTAATTAAATCGAGAGCCATATCTGCTTCAATATCGGTTCTTGCTGGCATAACAGCTAAAATTATTGTTTTTTTTGGTTGAATATATTCACCTATCATTTTTCGTATTTGTTCTTTTATATTTTTAGGCTGCCCTTTATCCGTACAAGCTACCATAGTTAAACCTGGTAAATCTACAAGGTTTAAATTCGGAACATTTGGACTCATTATTCTTAAATAAATAGGTTTAAAAGTAATATTCATTTTATCTCCAGCATTAGCACGTGTAATTAATTCTATTTTATTTGAAATATTTAATTTCTGTTCTATTGTAATATTTGGATAAGAAATTTTAATATTTAAGTCTTCATTCCAATATCCGTCAATATAATTTCCAAAAATTGCATGATGTGTTGTACCAGATTGAATTAATTCTAATTGTAATGGCGAACGTGTTACCATATTGGAACCTGTCGGTAAAATATCCATTCCCAAAATAGAATTAAGAACTGAACTTTTACCAGAAGACTGGCTTCCCACTACGACTAACTTGGGTATTTCTATATCTTTTCTGTCAATAAATAAACTATTAAGTATATTACCTATTTTAAGAATCTCTTTATTTTGTGTTAAAATATCTGCATTTTGTTCGTTATACCATAGATTTGAAACTGAATTAATTAATGCACTTGCCATTTTAGACATATATTTATTATATTATTAATATAATATAAATTTAAATACTTGGTAAAATAAATTTAAATACTTGGCAAAATAAATTTGATATAATTTCAATTATTGATTATTAACAAATAAAACTATGTCATGTTCATTTTTACGCATTCCTAGAGATACCGATACGGAACTTGTAGATTATATTACACAAAAATATAGCCAGGTTTCTGGTACCGAAATTATATATGGCGAAAAAAAATATATAGTATATAGTAGTTTTCTTGGCAATGAAGAAATATATATTGAACAAGATCCAATTTTAAAATCTATTTTAAAATTGCAAAGATTTTATTTAAAATTTATTAAAAATAAACTATATAATTTAAAAAATACCAATAAACAAGCAATATTATTTATGAAAAATAAGATAGAATACCAAACCAAATTAATTGAATATTTATTTGAACGTTTAAATATATGTGAAAAAATGAAAATGAAACAGGAAAATGAAAATGAAACAGGAAAATGAAAAATATGAAAATGTATAATAATAATCTTAATTATAAAAAAATTTGAAAATATAACTTATTTATTTTTTGGTTTTAAAAAAGATGCTTAAATTATTTTTTGACGATAACATAGATATTAAAGAAGCTGGAATTGATGAGGCTGGTCGCGGATGTTTAAGTGGTAGGGTATATTCTGCTGCTGTTATATTACCGAGAGAATTTCCGGATGATAAATATAAGGAAATTAAAGATAGTAAAAAATTATCTAGAAAAAAAAGAGCGGAATTAAGAATTTATATAGAGGAAAATGCTTTATCTTATAGTGTGGCATATGCTGAGCCAAATGTAATTGATAATAAAAATATTTTAAATGCTACATTAGACACGATGCATGACGCGGTAAATGGATTAAATATTAAACCGGATTTTTTACTCGTAGATGGAAACCGATTTAAAATATATTTTGATGAAAATGATGATATTATTCCACATATGCTTGTTAAAGGTGGTGATAATATATATTATTCTATAGCAGCCGCATCTATTTTAGCTAAAGAATATCATGATGAATATGTAAAAAATTTATGTAAGCTTAATCCAGATTTTAAAAAATATGATTGGGAAAATAATATGTGTTATGGAACAAAAAAACATATGGAAGCTATTAAAAAATATGGAATAACTAAATATCATAGGAAAACTTTTGGTATTTGTAAAAAGTTTAAATGACTATAAATAAAAAAATAAAAATTAAAAGTTAAATAAATTGTAATATTTTTATTTTTATATTTTTTATATTTAGATAAAATTATCTTCATTAAATTCATCATCTGTATCATCTATATTTGAATCGGAATCTTGATTAATAACTGTTCTTTTCCATCGTAATATACCACATAATCCACCAAATCCATTTATAATCTGATTACCAGAAGATGTTTTATTAGATATAATATGTAATTCACATCCATAATCTTTATAATGTTCAGATATATAATCTATATAAGGAGTAATTTCTTTTATATTATTTGTATTATCTATATTATTTTCCAGTTTTTCTTTATTTAAATATTTTATATCACCTTCATTTGTAATAATTTGTTGTATTTGTAAATCTTCATATATTATCAATTTTTCGATAGCTCCATCGTTTAGACAATCAATAACTTCTTTTATCCCTATACAATATTTACCACTATTAATTGAAATCTCATTGAAAAATTCTGATATAATTTTTTTTTCTTCCATAAGTTTCAAATTGCCTAAAAAATCTTTAGACATTTCAATTGCCTGTTTAAAACCATTATCGCCACCATAAGAAACATCAATAATATTAAGAATAATTTTAGTTAATCTTTGATCTAGTAATTGTGATTTTGCTAATTTATTTTTGAAATCGGCTGAACCAGCTATTATAATGCCCTTAACTATAGGTAAATTTGAATTTCCTATAAAATATTTTGTAGCCATTTCACATGATTGTCTAATAAAATTATTTTTTTGAATATCTCTATTTCTAGAAAATCTTAATGCACTTTGACCACCTCGTCTTGTTTTACTTGTTAAATTTATATCAAATTTGCCTATTTTAATTGAATTACTTCCAGTTAATTTATAAAAATTTACACCATTTCCATCTATAATTATAAAACCAAATGTTTCAGAATCTTCTAATAACTCATTCAAATTTTCAGTATGAAAATGATTATCACAAATATATGTTTTTTTTCTAATAGGTTTAAATGGTTCAAAATCTATATTAAGTTTTCTTATTTTACCATTTATATTTGCTTCTCCACAATAAATAATTAAACCATTATTTGGAATTTTATTATATGTTTTAAGTTTAACTTGTGTAGATGTTATTGCAGTTAAAACGGATTGTCTATTAACTCTACTTTTAATATTAGATGCAGTTCCATATTCAATAGTTAACATTTTGTTTATTTGTCCTATTTGGGTACCTGGTGGTAAAATTAAACTAATCATAGAAGTACCATTTCCTTTATAATTAGATAGTGATTTTATTAATCTTTTTATTTTAAATTTTTCAATATTTTCTTTTTCAATGTTTTCTCTTTTTTTTTCCATTATAATATTTAATTATAAGTTTATAAGTTTATATAGGTTTTTAATTGTACTAATCTATTTGCTAATCTATATTTTTATTTATTTTTATTATCTTTATTATGTAATTTTTTATTATGTTATGTTTTTTCATTATGTTATATATTCTTCATTATGTTATGTATTTTTTATTTTTATAACTATAATTAATAAGTAAACAAATTGATAAAATTTATAAAAACTTTATGATACTTTTGTTAAAATATATTAAAATTTGATATTTAAAATATAAATTAAAAATAATATAATTAAAAAT
>Ga0209425_10003250_pt1 | contig 17420 bp, 12 predicted proteins | sample COG_05_FD_184749 | JGI IMG/M metagenome (GOLD analysis project Ga0209425, IMG submission 184749) | Pelagic Microbial community sample from North Sea - COGITO 998_met_05 (SPAdes) (version 2) | ecosystem: Environmental > Aquatic > Marine > Neritic zone/Coastal water | place: Helgoland, sampling...
GAGGCGGGCGCGTCGGGATTGAAAGCGATGGGTGATGGGCGGAGAGAAACGAACGAACGCCGGGAGAGAAAGTCCTCAAGGAATGAAGTTCACAACGCGAACGCGGTCGTATGGGGATCAGTCTGGCGTGAAGAATCTAGAAAAGAACGCGCCCGAACGCCCAATCCATCGCGGTGGCGACGTGCGCGGGCAACGGCGTCGTCTCCGTCTCCGCGACGACGCGCGCGGCGACGTCCGCCAAATTCGCAGCTGTGCTCATCAGTGCCCAGGTGGTCTGCACCTGGGGCGCGACGTCGATGGGGTTTTTTCTCGAGCGGGTCAATCAGGAGGGCCACGTAAGCATCGGTTACCCACTCTGACCCGCGCCGGCGTCGCCATGCTTCGACACGCGGTCAGACGCGCCGCGGCCACCGCGCGCGCGCTCCAGGCGCCCGCTCCGGCGGCGACCTCGATGGCGCCCGCCCGTTGGGCCGTGCCGAGCGTGACCCGCCCGGCCGCGCGAAGGACGTTCACCGGCGGGTCCGGCGGGAGCGTGCCCTCGAGCACGTCCGAGCAAGCCAGGTACCTCCGGGACCTGAACCGCAACGATCCGGAAGCGGTGGTCAGACTCTACGAGCAGGGCAAGGTGGCAGCCTCCGAGGGTAACCTCGCCGAGTATCTCAAGGTGCGTCCGTGACACGCCACGTGCCAACCCGGCGCGGACGTCCAGATCTCCAGCCTGGCTTCTTTCAGAAAATCGCCCAATTCCCGTACCGACCGCTCACCACACCCGCGCTCCCCCGTCTCAGGCTCTGGTACGATGCGAAAAACTCAACGAATCCGCCCTGCTGCGCACGATCCAGCGCGGTGCGTCGGGCGAGGCTGCCGCGGGCGGGAATGTCCAAGACGCGGCTCGCGCCATGGGTGCCGCGGCGCTCCAGAACGGGGAGGTCCTCGGCACAGCGCAGTCGCCCGTGTACACCCAGCAGCTGGAGCCCACGTTCAAGGCTCAGTTCTGGCGCACGCTTCGAACGTTGGGCACCGCGTTCATCGTGTTGAGCGGCATCGGCGCCCTCGCGGACGAGCGCGGGGGCATCTCACGCGGGATCATGGGCGGCGACAGCGCCCCCAAGCCGACTCCGGAGACCAAGACCAAGTTTAAAGACGTCAAGGGCGTGGACGAGGCCAAGGGGGAGCTCGTGGAGATCGTGGAGTACCTCCGCTCGCCCGCCAAGTTCACGCGGCTGGGCGGTAAGCTGCCCAAAGGTCTCCTGTTGGTGGGTCCACCGGGCACGGGCAAGACCATGCTGGCGAGGGCCGTCGCTGGGGAGGCTGGGGTTCCGTTTTTTTACACCAGCGGTTCAGAGTTTGAGGAGATGTTCGTGGGCGTGGGTGCCAGGAGGGTACGGGACCTGTTCAAGGCTGCCAAGGCTGCGGCGCCGTGCATCGTCTTCATCGACGAGATCGACGCCGTGGGCAGCGCGAGGAACCCGAAGGATCAGCAGAACACCCGCATGACCCTCAACCAGCTCCTCACCGAACTCGACGGGTTCAAAAAGAACGAGGGAGTCATCGTCCTCGCCGCCACCAACACCCCGGAGTCACTGGACAAGGCACTCGTCCGCCCAGGAAGGTTCGACAGGACCGTCGCCGTGCCCAACCCCGACGTGGACGGCAGGAAACAGATCTTACAGACGCACGCGGAAGGGGTCGTCATCTCATCGTCGGTGGACTGGGAGGTCATCGCGCGGGGTACGCCGGGTTTCTCCGGCGCGGACCTCGCGAACCTGATCAACGTCGCCGCGCTACGCGCCGCCCTGGACGGCGCCTTGGACGTCGGCATGAAGCAGCTCGAGTACGCCAAGGATCGGATCATGATGGGCGCCGAGCGGAAGAGCGCCGTCGTGGCGGAGGAGAACAGGAGGCTCACCGCGTACCACGAGGGTGGCCACGCGCTCGTCGCGCTGTTCACCGACGGTGCCAGACCGATACACAAGGCGACGATCGTGCCCCGAGGCCAGTCCCTCGGTATGGTCATGCAGCTCCCGGAGAAGGATGAGCTGAACCTCACCAAGAAGCAGCTGCTGGCGATGCTCGACGTGACCATGGGCGGGCGCGTCGCCGAGGAGCTCATCTTCGGCGAGTCCGAGGTGACCACCGGCGCGAGCTCGGACCTCAGGCAGGCCACGCGGCTCGCGAGGGAGATGATCACCAAGTACGGCTTCAGCGAGCGCCTCGGTCTGGCCAGCACGGAATATTCCGATTACGGCCTCTCCCACGAGACCAGGCAGGTCATCGAGGACGAGGTGAAGCGGCTGCTGGAGGAGGCGAACAAACGGGCGACGTCGCTGTTGAAGAAGCACGAGAAGGAGCTGCACATGCTCGCCAAGCAGCTGCTAGATAAGGAGACGCTGACGGGAGCCGAGCTACGGAGGCTGGTGAAGGTACCCGCCAGGGCTGGGGACGCGAGTTTCATCGAGGAGGGGTTCGCCGCGTCCGCAATCTCCAAAGACAGAACCGGCGGCAAGAAGGCTGAGACCGAAGGGTCATCGCCCGCAGAGGCTGCCAAGGCGGCGGCAGCGGCGGCTAAGGCTGCCGCCGCAGCTGCCAAGGCGGCCGCGGGTAGAGCCGCCGCGGGAGCTGGAGCGGCTTAAATCGAGAATCTTGTAATGATCTATATAGTCTATTCATCATAGGTTGCTCTCGCCGCCTGAAGAGCCTCCCCTGCCCCCGCCTCCTCTCTTACACAGCCACGCACCGATGAAACCACACGCCAGTCCATACGCCACGACGCCACCCGCGACGTACGGGGCACGCTCCATCAGCGGCTCCTTCATCCCCCGCTGCACGGGTTTCAACATGGGCTTCAATATCGTCGTCTCGAAGCGTTCCAACCTCGAGCTCTTTTCCGCGTCGCCCGTCTTTCGCGCCTCCTGTATCGCGTCCTTCGCCGGCGCCCTGGTGAACCTCACGAACCCGAGCGCGGACTCCGTCATCATCCGCCCCGACTGGTGCAGACTCGGCTCCAGCTCGTCCACGAACGACTCAAACTCGGCGAGAACTCTGTCCTCCACCGACCTGACCACCTGGGCCTGCCAGCGCGCAACCTCCTCTGTGCTCCCCTTGAACTTGCGTTCGATGTTGTCTTTCGTCAGAAGACTGAGCGTCTCCGCGCTCTGGGACTGTAACCCCGCGAGCGACGATGCTTCCCAGACGGCCTCCTCCAGCTTTTCTCTCGCCTGATTGCTCAAGTTTTCGTAATGACCCCGGGCTTCGCCGCGGAGTGACTCAGCCTCCGCCAGGACCCGTTTACGCATCTGCTCCACATCGGCGAGCCAGGGTACATCCGTGACGGTCGCGGCAACACTTCGTGTGGGCTTGGGCTCGGGTACAAGGACCGGCTCCGTCTCGCGGGGTCCTTCCTCCTCCTCCGCCATTATCGCCCCCGCTTCGTGCGTTTTTTAGGGGTTGCCCACCTTGTGCCCACCTTTGTACCAGGGACGTACGTCAACAGCGACTGGGCTGCCGGACACGAAAGCCCCCCGCGGGTCCCCTCGGCTCAAGGATGATACGCGGCGGCGCACGGGAGTTCTTGACTCACCTAGTAGGAGCGCGGCCTGGTTCTGCGACGTGCTGACGTGAGCCACTGTCTGATGTCGTCTGAAAATTTCACGTTTTTTAGGGCCGAACTATCGGTGGGGTTGCCGAGGCACACAACCGGGCACGCGCGGGTCTTGCCATGGATGCCGATACGCTGTCGTCGATGTCGCACGATGAGGTGAACCTCGCGTGGCGCGACGTGACCTACGAAGTACCGGTGAAGGTCAAGGTTGAGCCCGCTAAGCAGAAGACCGGGGTTGCAGATTCCGATGCTAACAACGCCACCCCGCCCGAAGACACGCACAAGCGTATCCTACACGGTCTATCCGGCCACGTCCGCGCCGGTCAGGTCGTGGCGGTCATGGGTCCCTCGGGCAGCGGCAAGACCTCCCTGATACACGTCCTCGGCGGTAGGAGGGAGAGCGGCGTGACAGGGTCGTTCGTTATCAATGGTGTCAAATACCCCAACACTCGAACGCTTCTCGGGGATCTAGGCTACGTCACCCAGGAGGACGTCCTACTCAACTCACTCACGACGAAGGAAACGCTCATGTTCGCCACCAGGCTGCGACTGGCGGGACGGAAGGTGAGCGGGATCGCGGGCAAGCCAACGTCGAGGGCTAAGGCCATCGAGGACATCGTCGAGCGCGCCATCGACGATTTCGACCTGTCCCGCGCGGCAAACTCTCCAATCGGCGTCGTCGGACAAGGGGGTATCAGCGGCGGCGAGAAGCGTAGGCTCGTCATCGCCATGGAGTGCGTCCACAGACCCAAGCTCCTGCTACTCGACGAGCCGACTTCGGGACTGGACGCCACCACCGCGCTGCTGGTGGTTAACAAGCTCCGCGAGATTGCAAACGGCGAGCAGGGTTCGGCGCACAGAGCGGCGGTGGTCACGTCCATCCACCAGCCCAGGTCATCGATCATGCCGCTGTTCGATCAGTGCGTGCTACTCGCGGACGGGCGCGAGGTGTACGCCGGTCCGACGTACACGGCGAACCCGGACGGGTCACTGAGCACCAACGGCGTCATGGGGTGGCTCGACGACGTGGGCTACCACTGCCCAATGTTCGAATCGCCCCCCGACTTCCTCCTGGACCTCATCAACACCCGCGTCGACGAGCCAGAGGTGGACGCGGTCGACGGTGAAGGTGCGAAGATCGACGTCGCCGAGGGCGGGGGGCTGGCCATTCGTGACAGGAGTGCGATGGTGCGGGAGCTGACGGAGTGGTGGGCCAAGTCCGATCGCCGGAAAGCGTACCTCGCCGACGGAGACACAATCGCAAAGATGGACGCGGTCAGGAACAACGATGAGGACGTCGGTAAAGACAACGCGCGCCGCCATTGGGCGGTGACATGGATTGCGCGGTACAACGCCTTGTTCGGACGAACCTTTCTGTACAAGCTCCGCGAGCCGTCAGCGGTGATGTCCCAGGCGGTCAACTCGGTCGCCCTTCCCCTAATCATCGGCTCGCTGTACTACAACACGCCTCTGACGGTGAGCGGCGCCGGCGACAGGCTTCGTGCGATATCACTCATCGTTCTCATGCAGTCGTTCAGCGCCTTTGACCAGCTTCTGCTCTTTCCTAAGGAGCGCGGGAACTACCTGCACGAGAGCAACGGCGGAATGTACCCGACTTCGGCGTACTACATGGCGAGGATCCTGGTCGAGATGGTCACCATCGTTCTCTTCGCGATCGTGTGTGCGGTGATCGCGTACGAGATGTTCGGGTTGAGCGACAGTGGTGAGGCGAGGATGGAGTTTTACTGTATCATCGTGGCAGTCACCGTCGCGGGTGCGTCCTTCCTCACCATGGTCGGCACGCTGTGTAAGACTTTCGAGCAGACCAACGCGATGGCGGCTACGATGCTCATCGTGCTCATGCTCTTCGACGGCAACTGGATCAACCGACGAAACATACCGGTGTACTACAGGTGGCTACCTGACGTGTCGTTTATTGGCTACGCGGTCGAAGGCGCGGTGGCGAGCGACTTTAAACGTCACTCGTTCACGTGCACCGAGCGCGCAATCGCCGAGGAAGGATGCGTACCGCTGACTGGTGACCAGTACCTTCGAATGTTGGATTTCGACCCGGATTCCACCTGGCCCATGTTTTGGCTACTCGTCCTGGTCAGTGCGTGCTACCGGATCGTCGCGTTCTTCGCCCTGCACTTCATGTGGACCGGACAGACGTACGCGGAACGTTGGGCAAAGCTGATTCATTCCAGCGCGTAACAATTAAATGCAAATACTTGTACTTTTACTCATCTCTCAACCGCGTGTCGAGTCTCGAGCAACTCCTTCGTCCGTCGCGCTATGAGCTCCGCTGACTTGTCGTGCAAAACAAACGCGTGGTCCACCCCGGGTGCGGACTCCAGCACCGTCTCCATCCCACTCAGTTCCGTCATCCGCCCGAAATCCTCCATCTGACGCAACGGCGCCCAATGATCATCCGGGCAATACAACAGGGACGTACGGTCCTTATGCCTCTTCCAACGCGACATGTCCAGCGCCGTCAACGCGTCAAACTCCGTGCGTCCCATGAACGCCATGTTCCGAATACTATCCGGCCTGAGCCACCTCCTGGTGAGATCCGCCGGCGTCGAGCTCATCGACCCCGTGATTGGCGTAAAAGCGAGGCGCTTGAAGAACCCGGGCAGCGCACCGAGGAACCCGACGATCGACGCGACCAGGTACACCAGCGGCTTGATGTGAACCAGCGCACTCAGGAACTTCTGCAGCGTCGACTGCGCGTTGACCAACACGAAAGGCATCAGGCCGACGACGCCGCGCACCGCGTCCGTTCCGAGCTTATCCATCGCGGCCAAACACAACTCAGCGCCGATACTGTGTCCCACCAGCACCGTCCCGTTCGTCGAACGCGGTTTTCTCATGCGCAAATACTCGCGCAGGTGGTCGTGCTGATCCCGCAGCGTGAACCAGTCCCCGGTGGTGTCCGCGTGCCTATCCGTCGTGTGGCCCTTGTATCCGAATATCTCAATGTCCACATCTCCGCCGAGCAGTGTGTGCAGGGTCTTGGCGTAGTGCGTGTAAAACGATGGCACACCGGGGTTACCGGGTACGATGATGAGGTCGTACTTCGGTGTCTCAATGGAAGGGTCAGCGGGGATGTTGATAAACTCCGCGGGGACCTTCCTCGGCCCGACCCTGACCACGCGACTCGCGACCTCGACTTCGGGCGTGGAAACATCAGCGATCGAAGCTTTCGTTCGAGTCGAGGGCGCGTCCCTTCTCGCCGAGCGAGTACGAGGCGGCATCCTCACCGGCTGTTGACACCGGGACCGAAGTGGAGTCCCGCGGGTGACGGTCGACGCCGGAATACGCGCGACTGATCGACTCCACGCGGCGCAGGTCACGAGCATCTAACCGGCGCACCAAAAACTGAGCAGCTGACAGGAGGTGGGCGCGAGCGGAGTTAAAGTTTGCGCAGGGCTGACATTGCGATCGGCACCACGGGAGGGCGGTGACCTTCGCCGTCAGTGCGACCGAGTCGACATGAACGACCTTCTCTCGTCCGTCAAGGTGAGCTCACCCGCTCCGTCACCTCCATCGCCCATCCCGGGAGCGCCCTGAGCCGCCTCCGCCTTCCCAGCAGACGAAGGGACCTTTTTTCAAGATGTCCAACGTCTCTTCCTCGAAAGCGCGTCGCCGTCGACTGACCTTCGCTTTCTCCCACCTCTTCTTCTCGATTTCGCAGGGCTCCGATGCGGCGGCGCCCGCCGCCCGTTCCGCCAGGGTGAGTAAAACCACTCCTGCCCTCTTCAACCCTCGATCTCGTCGTCGGTGTCCTCGACCGCTGACATCACTCTTTCCTACTCCACAGACACGTCCCGAGGCGAGCGGCAACCCGTTCGAGCAGTCTACCGCGCCGCCTCCTGTCGACGAGGAGGCACCCCCAGTGGTCCCCACACCGGGCGGCGGGGACTCGAGCATGGAGGCGTTCTTCGCCGACGTCGCCACCATCAAGTCCATCATCGGCGAGATCAGGAAAAAACTGGTGAAGCTCAACAAACTCAACGACGAGGCCAAGACGGCGACGCGGACGGAGACCATGAAGCGGTACAGGGACGAGATGAACGGCGTGATCGAGACGGTATCCACCACCGCGCGCGAGTGCGTGCTTCGGTTGGAGAACCTGGACAGATCCAACGACACAGCTGTGAAGGGTGCGGATTCGGGCCCGGGTTCGAGCCAGGAGCGGACCCGAACGACGATAACGTCGTCGCTGAAGATGAAGCTGAAGCAGCAGATGGCGGAGTTCCAGGATCTACGCGCCAGGCTTCAGTCGGAGTACAGGGAGGTAGTGGAGCACAGGTACTTCGCGGTCACGGGGGAAACGGCGGACGAGAAGACGCTGGACCACCTCATCGAGACGGGAGAGTCGGAGACGATTTTCCAAAAGGCGATGATGGAACAGGGACGCGGGCAGATTCTCGACACCGTGGCGGAGATTCAGGAGCGCCACGATGCCGTCCAGGAGTTGGAGCGGAAGCTTCTGGAGCTGCATCAGATTTTCCTCGACATGAGCGTCTTGGTCGAGGCGCAGGGGGAGATGCTGGACAACATAGAGAACCAGGTGAGCAAGTCGGTTGACTACGTGCACAGGGGGCAGGTGTCGCTCATTCAGGCGAGGAAGTACCAGAAGAGCAGCAGGAAGTGGATGTGCTGCTCGCTGATTTGTGTCTTGCTCATAGCGTGCGCGATTCTGCTGCCGGTGCTGCAGCCGTGGACCAGCGGCGGCGCGTGAGTCGTCGCTACGATGATAGTCTACTTTTTTCCAATTCTAAAAATGTACGTCGCGCCGCTTGACCGACCTAGTCCTTGTACTGATACTCCGCCTTGTTGTGCATCACCAGCGTGTCCCCGACGTAGTAGAAGCTGTCGCTTCGCATCTCGAACGGCGATGCGAGTATATCCTCCTCTCGCGCCTTGGTGAGCTCCGGCATGTCGTAGATGGCCTCCCACGAGTTGACCGACATCGGGATGCAAAAGCCAAAGTTGAAGTCGTACGACCGCACGAGCTCATCCTTGAAGTAATGCCTCTCGATCATGCGGAAGTTGGGCACCGGCTCCGGCCCGACGGAGAACACGAGCGCCGTTCGTATCGTCTTCCGCCCCAGGAACGACGTGGGAAAAGTGTACCGCACGGTGCGCACCGCCGCCTCCATCGCGGGATCGATGTCATCTGGCACCATCGGTAGCGCAGCCTCGGGGTCCCGCTTGACGTGAAACAGCGACTCGCCGCTGTCGTAGTCCTTGATCTCAAACTCCCTAAAGTCAATCTTGTACTTGTTCGCGGACATCGCGCAGAGGAACCCTTCCGTCGGACGCGTCAGTCGAAGCGCCTGCTCGGGAAGCACCGGCTCCCGCCTGTTCACCACCGGGGGAGTTGACACCCCGGGAGTTCCCGGCGAGTCCCCGACGGTCAGGTTCGACAACCGCTCGGCGACCTGGTCGGAGCCCATCGCGGCTGGACCTAAACCTAAACGACGCGTCCCCTGATGAAGTCAAACGGCCCGGTTCGGGCGGCGACGCGCTTCGGTGCGCTTCGCACTGGGAAGGTGGAATCCAAAAATCCTCGTTTGACCAAAAGTCGAAGCGAGCGAGCTCGCCTCGAGTGCGGCATCAGCCAATCACAGGGCCGGAAACACGTAATATTGGCCCCAATCAGCGCTCGCGGCCGCGCCAGTACCTCGCGCGCGCACGTACAGGCTGCGCACAAGTGCTACCGAGAACCCATGAAGTTCTCCAAGAGCCTCGCGCTCATCTTCGGGCTTTTGCTCGTGGCCGGCGCCGCCGTTCCTGGTGCGTGAGCCCGCGATCGATCGTCGCGCAGCCGTCGCCGTTTCTCGCCTCCGATGTTTGCGCGGGTCCGATCGAACCGGCACGAACCGCGAAACCTGACCGTCCGATCCCTTTCTTCCCTCCATCGCAGCCGTCCACGCGCAGGATGCGACCGATGCCGACGAGTGAGTACCTTTCGCCCGTCTCGAATGTCCTTCCCTCGAATATCGCGCCGGCTTCACCCGACCCGCGCGCGCGAGATCGGCAAAGCAAGCGGCGGAGAAGCAAACTTCCAAGATCTTCTCGACTGACCGATCGCGCCGTCCTCCTCCATTCCTCCAGGCCCGCTTTCACCGGACACAAGGACAAGTCTTTCAAGTCCGGCGCTGAGGTGTCCGAGTTCCAGGCTGAGGTCTCTCGCCTGATGGACATCATCATCAACTCGCTGTACTCCAACAAAGACATCTTCCTTCGCGAGCTCATCTCCAACGGGAGCGACTCGCTCGATAAGATCCGATTCCTCTCCCTCACCGACGAGTCCGTGCTCGGGTCCGGGGAGGAAGCCAACCTGGATATCAGGATCAAGGTTGACAAGGAGAACGGCGTGCTGTCCATCCGCGATCGCGGCGTGGGCATGACCAAGGCGGAGCTCAAGGAAAACCTGGGCACCATCGCCAAGTCCGGTACCTCCGCGTTCCTCGAGCAGATGCAGAAGGGCGGGGACATGAACCTCATCGGCCAGTTCGGTGTCGGTTTCTATTCCGTCTACCTCGTCGCTGACTTCGTCGAGGTTCGCTCCAAGCACAACTCCGAGGACAAGCAGTGGATCTGGGAGTCCAAGGCTGACGGCGCGTTCGCCATCTCCGAAGACGAGGGCGAACCCCTCGGCCGCGGCGTCGAGATCAACATCTACCTCAAGGAGGAGGCCCAGGAGTACCTCGAGGAGGACAAGCTCAAGGAGCTCGTCGAGAAGTACTCCGAGTTCATCAACTTCCCCATCTACCTCTGGAACAGCGAGGAGGTTGAGGAGGACGTGCCTCTCAGCGACGAGGAGCTCGCCGAGCAGGCTGCCAAGGCCGAGTCGGGCGAGGAAGACGAGGAGGACCTCGAGGAGACCGACGAGGACGACGAGTCCGAGGAGAACGACGAGGATGACGACGAAGTCGAGGACGAGGACGAGGAAGAACTCCCCCAGACCAAGACGGTCAAGAAGACCGTCTGGGACTGGAAGACCGTCAACGATAACAAAGCCATCTGGCTCAGGTCCTCCACCGAGGTTGAGGACGACGAGTACACCAAGTTCTACAAGGCGTTGTCCAAGGACGACAAGGAACCCCTCTCCTACACCCACTTCAAGGCTGAGGGAGACGTCGAGTTCAAGTCCATCCTCTTCATCCCGGAGAAGCCCCCCAGCGACCTCTTCGACAACTACTACAACAAGGCTGCAGCGCTCAAGCTCTACGTCCGCCGCGTGTTCATCTCCGACGAGTTCGACGAGCTCCTCCCCAAGTACCTCTCGTTCATCAAGGGCATCGTCGATTCCGACACCCTGCCTCTGAACGTCAGCCGCGAGACCCTGCAGCAGCACACCAGCCTCAAGACGATCAAGAAGAAGCTCGTTCGCAAGGCGCTCGACATGATCCGCAAGCTCGCCGAGGAGGGCCAGGACGACGACGACGACGAGGAAGCCGCGGTAGCCGCCGACGACTCCGCCGATGAGGAGGAGACCAAGTACGACAAGTTCTGGAAAAACTACGGCAAGGCGATCAAGCTCGGCATCATCGAGGACGCGTCCAACCGCACCCGCCTCGCCAAGCTCATGCGCTTCTACACCTCCAAGTCTCCCACCAAGCTCGTCTCCCTCGAGCAGTACGTGGAGCGCATGAAGCCCGGCCAGAAGTCCATCTACTACCTCGCGGGCGAGTCCCGCGAGGCGCTCGAGAAGTCCCCGTTCCTCGAGAAGCTCCTTCACAAGGACCTCGAGGTGATCTACTTCACCGATCCCATCGACGAGTACACCATGCAGAACCTGACTGAGTTTGACGACTTCAAGTTCTCCAACGCGTCCAAGGAGGATCTCAAATTCGGCGACGACACCGACGCCGCCAAGGCTCGCCTCAAGAAGGTCAAGGAGGAGTTCAAGGACTTCATCAAGTGGTGGAAGGAGATCCTCCCCTCCGAGGACGTCGAGGCTGTGAAGATCTCCAACCGCCTCGTCACCACCCCGTGCTCCGTCGTCACCAGCAAGTACGGCTGGTCCGCCAACATGGAGCGCATCATGAAGGCGCAGGCGCTCAGCGACGACGGCCGCATGGCGTACATGCGCGGTCGCAAGACGCTCGAGATCAACCCCGGCCACCCCATCATCAAGACCCTCAAGGACAAGTCCGAGGACGACGCCGACGACGAGGACACCAAGAGGACCGCGCTCATCATGTACGAGACGGCGTTGCTGGAGAGCGGCTTCATGTTCGAGGAGCCCAAGGGCTTCGCCGGCAGGCTCTTCGACATGGTCCGCCGCGACCTCGGCGTCGAGGCTGACGCCGAAGTTGAAGAGCCCGATGTCGACGCCGAGCCCGAGGCTGCGGCCGAGGAGGCTCCCAAGGATGAGCTCTAGGCGTTGGGAGGGTCCCTATCGATTAACTAATTCAGCACGCGACGACAATTTTAATACCAAAACCGACGCTATTTCTTCTTCCTCTTCTTGTCCTCGTCCTTTCCGCCACTCATCTTACCAAGTTCCGCGGACCGCGCCGCTGATGCCAAGACCGCACTCATGACCGTCGCGCGCAGGCCTCCTTTCTCGAGCTCGTGCACCGCTCGGATGGTCGTTCCGCCTGGCGAGCAAACCTTATCCTTGAGCTCGCCGGGGTGCGATCCCGTCTCCAACACCATCTTCGACGCTCCCATGACTGTTTGGGCGGCGAGAAGGTTGGCATCGACCCGAGGCAGACCCGCCGCGACCCCACCGTCGGCGAGCGCCTCGATGAACTGGAAGACGTACGCGGGTCCAGAGCCGGAGACTCCGACGACGGCGTCCATGAGCCTCTCCGGGACGACGACGCACTCGCCGCAGCCGCGCATGAGTCGAACGACGGAATCGAGGTCCGATGCGGCGAGCATGGGATCCGCCGGTTCGTCCCCGACGCACGCGGCTGAGGCTGCCGCGCCGACCATGCAAGGAGTGTTGGGCATCACGCGCACGACCCGCGGGGCAGATTTACGTTTCTCCTCCTTCTCAGCCTCCTTCGCGAGTTCCTTTTCCTCCTTTTCCCGCATCTTCATAGCCTTCTTCTCCTCCTTCTCCCGCATCTTCATCATCTTCTTCTGCTCCTTGCGAAGCCGGCGCTCCTCCTCGGTCTCGACGGGCATGATGGTCGGGTCGGGCGGTCCGACGGACGCGGACTTGGCTTCGAACTCGTCTCGCGTGATGACGCCGTCCTCCAGGAGGCTCTTCAGCTTCTTGAGCTGTTTGCGCTTCTTCTTCTCCTCCTTCATCTTCATTTTCATTTCATCGTCCATGTCGTCGTCTTCGTCGTCGGAGTCCGAATCCTCATCCATGTCGTCCATCGCGTCGCCGTGGTCGATGACGGTCACTCGCATTTCCTTCATGTCCTTCTTGTTCTTCTTCTCCGTCGCCTTGCGGAGCGTCTTCTCGATGAACTCGACGGGAACCCCCGCGGCGACCGAGACCAGGAGGTGACGGCTCGGGTCCACCGCCTCAGCGATCTCCTCCAGCACCACGGGGAGAATGTGGGGCTTGACGGACAGGAAAACGACGTCCGAAGACTCCATCACCTCGAGGTTCGAGCCCACGACGGTCGCGCCCACGTCCTCGCTCCAGGACGCGTTGCGATCCGGCTTTGTCGACGGTGACACGGAGATGTTCGACGCGGACGCGACACCGCCCTGTACGAAGCCCCGTGCCATGGCCTCGGCCATGGATCCGGCGCCGATGAACCCGATTCGCGGCTGGATATCCGCAGCGGCAGCCCTCGCGGTGGCAGCCCGGAAATTGACAACGACGCGTAAGGGCCGCGCGTCCCTGCGTGTCGACACGCGCGGGTTGGCGTGCTTGTAGGGCGCGAGGCGCGACAGTCGAGCGAGCGAGAACATCGCGAGCGTGGACCCGAGTGCAGTCATCGTCGACGGGCGAAGCGCGACGGTCGACTGGCCCCATCCGAGTCAGCTTGACGCGCTTTTTTTCCCTCGGCGATTTCGGGGGGCTGTTTTCGCAGGCACGTTCTCATCGGTCAAGTCACTCTTCTGGGACGACGACAGATCACGATGAGGGTCCTCATCGTCGGTGGCAGCGGCTATCTCGGCCAGTTCCTGCTTAAGCATCTGCTCGAGAGTCCCGAAGATGACGTCATCGCGGTTGGATACACCTACGCGGACGAGACGACAGGCTCGATCGACCATCCTGTGACAAAAACCGATCGGTGCCGAGCCTTTCGCGTGGACGCGGCGACTGGGGAGGGGATGGACGCCTGTGTGAGTGCTATGGCGCCGCTTGATCTTGTGGTGAATTGTGCGGCCATGTCTAGCCCAGGGAAGTGCGAGAAGGAGGCTGAGCTGGCGATGAACCTGAACGTGCCGAAGCATCTCTGCAAGTCACTGATGGGTCACCACAGCGGGGGAGTCGCTCCACTTTTGGTGCACCTGTCGACGGACCAGGTGTATGATGGGGAGTCTGCCGACAGCGTCGAGGACGTCAACGCGCCGTCCCCGGTGAACACGTACGGCCGGAGCAAACTGAGCGCGGAGGTTCACATCGAGGAGAACTACGTCGCGGGGAGACACGTCTCGCTGAGGAGCTCGATCATCACGGGGTCGCAACCGCCGCTGCGCCCGGTGTCCAGGCCGCTGTTCCACGACTTCATCGTGAACTCGCTGAAGGGTGATACGATCGTGACGTTCTTCGAGGACGAGTTCAGGTGTCCAATCGCCGCGGTGGATATAGCGGCACACGTCGTGGCGCTCAGCAAACTGGCCGGTAAAGACGCAAAGACGGACTGGCTCGCGCGGTATAACATGGGGGGTCCCGACCGATTGAGCCGTGTGGACATGGCGAAACAAACCGCTGAAGTACTTGGCGTGAGTGATGCGAACGTGGCGGCGGTGCCGAGCGCGAGCGTAGACAGGGGTGTGAAGTCTCCCGCCGACATCTCGATGTTGAGCGACAAGTTGAACTCTTTGACGGGGGTGACGCCGATGGGTTGGAAGGACCAGATGCGACTCGCGCTCGGGTTGGCTCCGAGTTGAGGATGAGGAGATGTCCATGGCGCGCGTTGCGAGAACGTAGCCCTTCGAGTATGATTCGTACCTAGCGTAAACTCCGTGGACCCGTCCGTAAAAGTCCCTTGCCAACCATACCCAAAAAAGAAGGTGCCCAGTCTGCCAAAGCAAATTCGGAATATTCGGAATGACGTCACCTCCTCTGGCCCTCGTCACTGTCGCCCGCACGAGTCGCAGGGTTCGGGCCGGTGCGGCGTGTCTGACATGCGTCGCGTGCGCGATTTCAGGGTCGCACCTAGCGTCGCGAGCTTGCTGCTATGCGTCGTGGCGCTCGCGTCGGTCCGGGAATCTGAGGGGCTGGCGAACTGCGTCGCAAAGGCAGATGGGAGCTACGTACCCTGCACGGACCTGGTCGACGGCGTGAGCACGGCGACGTACATCACGACCAAGTCGGAGTACGAGCTGTTTTCCTTCGACTTGCCCGTGGACACCGACGCGACGCTGACACTAACGGTGAACGACGGCGACGCGGACCTGTACGTGTACGGCCCAGGCTACGCACAGGACAAATCTCTTCCGGGGCCTTCGTATTTCGAGTGGCGTTCACACCATGCGGTGGGCGATGATGTGGTGCACATATCGCGGTACGACGAGGGAGGAAACCCGAGTGGTACGTATAAGGTTGGCGTGTGGGGATGGTCGATTCGGAGCAATAGCTACAGCGGGGGTACGTCGTGGAAGCTCCGGTTGGATCTGCAAAACTCGGAAGTCAATAACACAGCTGCGCAAAAGGCGGCGATGGAGCTCGTGTACGACGAGTGTTGCAATGCCACGGGCGGGACGTCCCCTGGCTCGGGGAGCGCCGCGACGGGAGGACCCGACGCGGATAATCCATTCGTCAGGTGTTCGGCGTGGAAGGAGAAAGGGAAGGAAGGGACAGACTTCTGCCACATGCGGGGTTCGATGTGCAACTCGGCGGGCGAGCTTACCCACCTTCACCTGGCGGGCTTCGGACTGAAGTGCGAGCTGCCCGTCGCGGCCTTGCAGCCGGTGCTGCAAACGGTGCACCGATTGGACATCAGCAGTAACCGCGACCTTGAGGGTGGCACCAACGCGGCGAAAACCTTCATGGCTCTCAGCTCGACGTACGCGCCGAACATGACGCACTTCCACGCGTCGTATTCGCCGGTGTTCAGATCCGGCGACGGCACGACAAACACCTTCCCCGCGTTGGTGTGCTCCGCGTTACCCTCGAGCCTGATCTCCGTTCGAATCAGCCGGACAGGCGCCAAGGGCGTGGTTCCGGACTGCATGATTCAGAGTCACCTGCGCGAGCTCGAGATGTCCTTCAACGACATCTCGGGTCAGATGCCGGGTCCGTACAACGCGGACGCGAACAATCCGAGCGAGATCGAGGTGTTCATCGCGGATGGCTGCAAGCTCATGGGAAACATCCCGTCGGAGTGGGCCGACCACGCTCCAAAACTGAACGTGTTCACCGCAAAGAATAACGAGCTGACCGGCCCCATCCCCGCGTTCAAGGAGGTGACCATGGACATGATCCGGCTGCCGGGTAATCTTCTCACCGGTTCCATCCCGAACAGTTTGGCGTCGCTGTCCAGCCTCCAGGAATTGAACCTCGAAGATAACCAGCTCACCGGGTCCATTCCGGAGGGACTGTTCAGCGGGAGCTATTTGCGCTACGCGTACTTGGATGACAACGCCCTGTCTGGCACCATGCCCAGCCAGACAGCTTACGGCGCCAAGCTCCGGTTCCTCGACGTTCGGAACAACGCGCTCGAGGGCGACCCGCTTCCGAACGTTTTGCTCGACGCGCCCGCGCTCTTGAGCTACAAGGCTGGCGGCAACATGTTCTCCGCAGAGCTCCCCACGGTGACGGAGTACGATGAGGCTACCCAGACGCACACGCTGACAAAGCTGAAGGAGCTGCGTGTCCTGGACTTGTCGGACAACAAGATGTACGGAAGCGCCCCCGCCTCGTACGAACATCTCGTCGTAATCGACCCGGGGGACAAGGGGTACCTCCTTTACAATAACGGGCAACCGTACGTTCACGTCCTCGACCTCAGTTCCAACCAACTGACTGGTGAGATCCCAGCGTGGTCGATGCCTCCGACCGGGCAGTGGATGAGGTTTTATGACATCAACATTACCGACAACAACTGGGCCTGTCCAATCCCGGAGGACATCGACATCGAAGGTTTGACCTGCGTCGACGATGACGGAAGGCGAAGGGACAGGTTCGGTGGGGTCGTGTTAGCCGATGGCACGGTGAGCTATCTTGAGGAGCCGAGGAAGAAACCGAGCGGGTTCTTCGAAGGGAAGGACTCACTCGGGTGGTCGGTGGTCGTGCTGATCATGATCATCGTGATAGTCGTGTACACGATGGCGTCAATCAGGAATTACGTGAAGAGGAAGATGTACCCGCGAGATGAGGACGAGGAAAACTTCTCGGGACCCATGGCACGGATGGATGGATTAGAGCTCACAGACGTCGGCATACCGCCGCAGCAGGAAGGCGCAAATCGACCGCGCATGACGTCGCGAGGGATGCCCCTTTTCAACGATTAGAGCTGCGTGTAAAATACAACTTGTAGAACAAGCAGAGCCCTTACAGTATCGCAAAAAAATCCTCAGAGTGCCGATCGCGGGGCTCGCGGCGACCCCCGAGGTTCGTTCGATGCCGCCCTCCAAGCGGCGCAAGACGTCCGACGTGTCGCAGTCGGCATCCGAAAACACGAGCTCCGGCGTGCAAACCCAGGTTTAGGGTTTAGGG
>Ga0209425_10003255_pt1 | contig 17393 bp, 16 predicted proteins | sample COG_05_FD_184749 | JGI IMG/M metagenome (GOLD analysis project Ga0209425, IMG submission 184749) | Pelagic Microbial community sample from North Sea - COGITO 998_met_05 (SPAdes) (version 2) | ecosystem: Environmental > Aquatic > Marine > Neritic zone/Coastal water | place: Helgoland, sampling...
CAGATGAACTAAACCATGTATCCAAAGTCGATCAAATTCACTCTTAAAATACCTAATATTTTTATTTCTTATTTTATTCAGGTTAATTATAATATCACCTAAGTAAACTTCCCTCTCTTTCTTCAACAAATTTTTAAACTCTTTCTTTGATTGAAAAGGAAAAGATAATACATCTGTGGATTTATTTTTTTTTCTGAATCTTTTATTTAAATTTTTAATTTCTTTATTTCCTGAAAGCAATAATGTGCAATAGATAGTTTTTCTCGAAAAGACTTTTTCTTTTTTATTAAGTTTTTTAACTTTTCTAGAAACATAGTTGATTGGATCTTTAATAAAATTATACCATTTATTATTACTTGTAATTACATTAATTATTATCATTATTGTTTTTGTTTTGATAAGCTCTAATAATCTTTGAAACAAGGGGGTGCCGCACTACGTCATTGTGATCAAATTCTATAAGTTTAATTTCTTTAACATCTTTTAAAATATTTTTCGATTTAATTAATCCTGAATGTGTTTTATTTATCAGATCCACTTGGCTAGGATCTCCATTAACTACTAATTTAGAATTTTCCCCTATTCTTGTTAAGAACATTTTAATTTGTGTCTCAGTGGCGTTTTGAGCTTCATCTAATATCGCAAAACAATTTTTAAGGGTTCTACCTCTCATAAAAGCCAGTGGAGCGATCTCAATTTCACCTGTCTCTATTTTTTTGTTAATTTTGTCTGCACCAAACAATTCGTACAACGCGTCATATAGGGGCCTTAGATATGGATCAACTTTTTCTTTCATGTCTCCAGGTAAAAAGCCTAGTTTTTCTCCAGCTTCAACTGCAGGTCTAGATAAAATTACCCTATCAATTTTTTTTTCCATTAATAGAGTAACAGCGACAGAAACTGCTAAAAAACTTTTTCCAGTTCCAGCTGGCCCTATAGAGAATATAATTTCATTTTCTTTAAGTGCTTTAATATACTCAGATTGCTTTTCAGACCTTGCGATTACAGATTTTTTTGGAGTCTTAATTAATTGTTTAAAACTTTTAATGTTTGTTTCTTCAATTTGAATATTTTTTTTCACAGACAAAACTATATCCTCTTTTTCTATTATCTTCGTTATTAAATATTTATTAATCAAAAATTTTATCGCTTCACAAAATCTCAATAAATGTTCTTTATCACCTTTGCACGTAATTGAATTGCCCCTAAAGTAAACATTGGTGTTTGTAAGTTTGGATAGACTCTTTAAATTTTGATCAAACTGTCCTACGATAGCCATTAGTACTTCATTATTCATAAATGAAACATTTACTGTCTTATTATCTATCTTTTTTATAATAAGATTTTGTTCTAATTTACTAATTTCAGACATTTATTTAGGCTGCATAATTTTTTTTACTCATATCAGAAATAACTTCACCGAATAATGTATTATGATTAACATTTAAAATTTTTATAGATTTAATTTTACCAACCAAATCCTCATTGTTTTCAACAATTACAGAGTTGAAATACTCATCCCTTCCAAAATATTTGTTTTCTTTTTTTGTTTTATTTTCGAATAAGACGTTTACATTCTCATTTATTAGATTTTTTCTATAATCGACTTTTATTTTATTTGCAACTTCTTGGAAGTTCATTAATCTTTTTTTTGCATCTAATTGATTAATTTTTTCTAAATTAAATGCAGGTGTTCCTGGTCTCGCACTGAATATAAAAGAGTATGAATTTATAAATTTTATATCTTCCATTAGTTTAACGCTCTGATTAAAATCTTCATGTGTTTCACCAGGATATCCAATTATAAAATCACTTGAAAATTTTATATTTGGTTTAACTTTTTTTAATTTATTTATAATTTTTAAATATTCATCAATAGTATGCTTTCTATTCATTTCTTTTAATATTTTATCTGATCCGCTCTGAACAGGTAGATGAACTAATGGCATTAACTTTTCACAATTTTTGTGCACTTCAATTAAGTCCTCGGTAAAATCTCTCGGATGTGAAGTTGTGTATCTTATTCTTTTTAAATTATTTATTTTAGCTATTTCTAAAATTAAATCAGAAAGTCTTTTATTTTCATAATTATATGCATTTACATTTTGACCAAGCAAAGTTATTTCCTTTGCTCCATTATCCACCAGTTGATTTGCTTCAAATATTATCTCTTTAATAGACCTAGAAAACTCAGCTCCACGCGTGTAAGGCACTACACAAAACTTACAAAATTTGTCACAACCTTCTTGAATAGTTAAAAATGCTGAAATTTTATTATCTGAATTTTTTAAAGAATTTAAACTATCGAATTTTTCTATTACATCAAACTCAGTACAATTAATCGACTGTGATTTTTTTTCTAACTTTAAAATCATGTCATTCACTTGATGATATGATTGAGGCCCAATAACAGCGTCTATATATTTTTCTTTTTTTAATAAAATTTCACCTTCTGCCTGAGCTACGCATCCTGCTATTATAACAATGGGTTTGTTCCTATTTCTAAACTTTTTTTTTAATCTTCCTATATCATGGTAAACTTTATCAGTTGCCTTTTCTCTAATGTGACAAGTATTTAAAACATAACAATCAGCTTCACTCCAGTCCGCTGTTTTAAAATAACCTAATTTTTTTGTTAAATCTAAAATACGATTACTATCGTATTCATTCATTTGACAGCCTAATGTTTTGATAAAGATTTTTTTTAACAAGTTATTTTTTTATTTTCAAACCATAAAGTTCAAGTTTATGGTCAACTAATTTATAACCTAATTTTTTAGCAACAGCGATTTGAAGTTTTTCAATTTCTTCGTCAACAAATTCTATAATTTCTCCACTATTAATATCAATTAAATGATCATGATGCTCTTCGGGAGATTGCTCATATCTTGCTTTACCCCCTTTAAAATCATGTTTTTCTAAAATACCTGACTCTTCAAATAATTTTACCGTTCTATAAACTGTAGCAATACTAATTTTTTTATCTATTTGCGAAACTCTCTTATGAAGTTCATCTACATCGGGATGATCTTTTGAGCCATAAACTTCTTTTGCCTCTGATAAAACTTTAGCAATAGTTTTTCTTTGGTCAGTAAGTCTAACTCCTTTTATTTGACATTTTTCCTCAATAGAATTCATATTAATTAATTTAACTTAAATATATTGGTTTAATCAATTTATTTTGTATTAAACCTTTAGCAATTAAAAGTTCAATATTTGCAAGGTCAAATTGCTCTAAATCTGAGTTATTGAATACATATAAGTTAATTTTTTTTGATATTTTCAATCCTTTTGCAACCGAAAAGGAAGTTCTTATTGACGAAAAGCTACCTGGACCACTATTAACAATTATAGAAAATTTTTTGTCTAAAATTGCTTTGTGTTTTTTTAATAGATTTAATATGTTTAAAGTTAAGTGATCATTTTTGTTAACTTTTTGTTCTAACTCATGGATATAAAATTCATCTTTAACACGCAAACCAATTTTATCTTTTTTACCTATGCAATTTAAAATTAAAAAGTCTTTAATCATAACATTATTTATAACTACTTTAACTTTTCAAGGCCATCTATATTCAAGCACAGAAACTCATAATATTGATGACTATGGAATAATTACATTGATGTATCATAGATTTGAGGAAAATAAATATCCTTCAACAAATATTAGAATGAATGATTTTTTACATCATTTAAAGATAATAGAAGAAAATAATATAACATTCATAAATCCAAATAATTTTGAATATGAATTAAAAAATAATAAAAGTAAAAGAAAAATACTTTTAACTATTGATGATGGATTCTCTTCTTTTTATAAAAATGCGTGGCCAATATTAAAAAAAGAAAAAATACCATTTATTTTATTTGTAAGTACTCGTGAAGTTGGGGCCTTTAATTATATGACTTGGGAACAAATAAGAGAGATAAGTAAAGAAGATTTTGTTGAAATTGGAAATCACAGCCATACCCATGAGTATTTAGTAGACGAAAGTGTAGATTTAATAAGAAAAGATATTGAGAAATCAATTTCTATTTTTAAGAAAGAACTTGGAAAAAATTCTGATTTTTTTTCTTATCCTTTTGGCGAATATAGTGTTCTGTTTAAAGATATAATCAAATCATTAAATTTTAAATATGCATTTGGACAACATTCTGGGGTCGTTGATGAAACAAAAGATTTTTACGAGTTACCAAGATATCCAATTAATGAAAAGTATGGTGAAATTAAAAGATTTAATTCTTTAACTAAAACCTTACCGTTTAAATACAAAAGTGTTTTACCAGAAGAAAAATACCTTTTACAAAATAAAAATCCTCCCGAGGTAAAAATAGAATTTTACGAAGGTATAAAAAATTTGAAATCACTAAATTGTTATTCGAATGAAGGGAATAAATGGAGACAATCCAAAATAAATTTTTTAAATCAAAATACTTTAGTGGTGAATATAAGTGAAAAATTTATAGGTGAGCGGGGAAGAATAAATTGTTCCTTAAGAGATCCAAGTGGTTATTGGCGTTGGCTTGGTGTTCAATTTGTAGTGAGTGATAAATAGTTAGGAGCTAAGCTCAATTTTTTTAGTTGAGCTAACCAAACTTACAAGCTCAAAATCTGTAAGCCTATTTTGTTTAATGATTTGATTTAAAATTTTTGTATATTCAGAACCTGTTTGTGCATAATTATTTAAGGTTTCTGTTAGCTCTAAGCCGGAAATCTTTTTGTTTTTTTCTCTGAGACTTAATCGTTTAGATCTAAATTTTGAGTAACTATTGTGAGTGTTAAGATTATTTTTATAAGCCTTTACAGAAGCTCTTAGAATTGGAAATTTTAAAATTTTATGACTTTTATTACTCTCGCGATCTAATGGGGCAATACCTTGACCACTCCAAGTCCATTGACCAAATATCGCGTTTCCTTCTAAAGCAAATCTGGAAGTACCCCATCCGCTTTCCTTTGCCGCTTGGGCTAATGCTATTGAAACCGGAATTATATCCATACGAACCAACAATTCTTTTATATCTCCTTTTTTAACTTTATACTCTAAAAGTTTCTGTCTAATCCATTGTTTCTCCGGGTCAGTAGTAAATTTTTTTTCAGATAATATTATTAATTTTTTTCTGTCATCAAGTATTCTCTCATTTTCAACTACTATCAATGGTAGCACTATCTTAATAAAAGTTTCTTTCTTTAATTGAGTGTTTTGTAATTCATCTAAGTCTTTTGGAAATTGAGTAAAATAAATTGGTTTGACTAATTTTTTTGATCTTACTTGCCCTAAATCATATTCTACATCTTTAAAAAGATTTAGAACAGTTTCAGTTTTTAAATTTAAATTGGGTAAGACGACCTCGTCAACACTCTTTCTTTTAACTTCTAATTTTGGTTCTTTTTTTTTAATTTCAGGTTTTTTAACTTCTTTTTTAACTTTAGGTTTTTTAGCTTCAGGTTTTTTAACTTCTTTTTTAACTTCAGGTTTTTTAACTTCTTTTTTAACTTCAGGTTTTTTAACTTCTTTTTTAACTTCAGGTTTTTTAACTTCAAGGTTTTTAATTAAATTTTTTTCTGATAAATAATTTATTCCACTAAAAGCTATGGTAGAAATTACAGCAACTGATGCGATAACTATGATTACTTTTTTTGCTTTCTGCGGTTGTATCTGTTGATTGTAAATTCCGTGGAATAGATTGGTGAATAAATCTCCAGAAAATTCGTAAACAACTTTTCCTAGTTTTGGAATAATATTTAAAAAATTTAAACCTATTTTTCCTAATTGAGTCCAAATACCACTAAGGGTTCTTGAAATCTTTCTATTAGTGTCGTGTTTAAAATTTTCCGCTTTTCGGATAAATTTATTTTTGTCTTTTAATCTATTATCTTTAAAACCTATAATATTATTTTTTATTTTAGAAGCCGGTTTGAAAATATTATCTCTTAAGAAATTAGATTTAAAATCTTTTGGTATTGTAATTTTATTTTTCCTAAGTATGAGTTCTAGTTGCCCAGATGTAAGACTCTTTCTACTTTTCTCATAGTCTTTTATTTCTTTTACGTCATAAATATAGGCTAATTCTATTAGCTTATCTCTGTAACTTAATTTTTTTTTCACTGTACCGCCTCAACTGAGTTAACTTCTTTAACATAATGTTTTAAAAGATTTTGAACGCCTTGTTTTAAAGTCATCAAAGAACTTGGGCATCCTGAACAGCTCCCCTGCAATTGAACTTTTACTACACCGCCTTCAAAAGAAACAAATTTAATATCTCCACCATCTCTTGCCACAGCTGGTCTGATTTTTGTATCTAAAACTTCAATAATTTTATCAACAGTTTCGCTGTTATTTATAGGACTTTCACTCAATTTCTTTTTAATGTTTAAAATGGGTTCTTTATTTTTGGAAAAATAATCATTCAAATGTGAAATAACCATGGGCTTCAACTCGCTCCAAGAAGCTTCTTTATTTTTTTTTACTGACAAGAAGTTGTCTGATAACAAAACCAACTCTACTCCTTTGAAATTTAGTAATTCTTTTACGAAAGGTATAATCACTTCATTCTTTTGATCTTTTTTAAATTCTTCTGTCCCTGATGCTGAAATTCTATTTTCTGAAAGAAATTTGAGAGAGTCTGGATTTGGCGTTATTTCTATTTGTATCATAAAGGTTTATATTATATCAAACCCACTTTTTCACGTATATTCTTAAGGTTTTCCTCAGCAATTAAATTGGCCTTATCACTGCCTTTTTTTAAAATATCTTTCAGGTATGACTTATCTTTTAGCAATTTTCTAATCTCTTTTCCAACTGGTGTTACTTCATTTATTAAAATTTCAGCTAATTTTTTTTTTAAAAATGAATATTCTTTGCCAGCCATATCAGAGACTACTTTTTCTATGTTACTTTTGGAAATCTCAGAATATATATTTAATAAATTTAAGGCTTCAGGCTTATTCTCTAATAATTTGATATCTCCTGGAATGGGCTCAGAGTCCGATTTAGCCTTTTTAATTTTTAAATTAATTTCATCAGATGAGTCTTTTAAGTTTATTCTAGAGTAATCTGACTCTTCAGATTTACTCATTTTTTTAGTACCATCTCTTAGACTCATAACTCTTGAGATATTTCTTGATATAAGGGGTTCTGGTAAAGGGAAAAAATTTTCACAGTGAAAATCTTTATTGAACTTTTGAGCAATATCTCTTGAGAGTTCTAAATGTTGTTTTTGATCTGCACCAACTGGCACATGGGTGGCTTTATACAACAATATATCCGCAGCCATTAAATTTGGGTATATATAAAGTCCAACGCTAGCTTTTTCTTTATCTGAACCCGCTTTATCTTTAAACTGAGTCATTCTATTCAACCAACCTATTCTTGAAACGCAATTTAAAATCCAGGCAAGCTCAGAATGTCCGGAAACAGAAGATTGATTAAAAATTATACTTTTGTCGGGATTTAATCCTGTAGCTAAAAAACCTGCTGTTGTTTCCAAAACATTGTCATGCAATTCGCTAGGCTTTTGGAACACAGTTATAGCATGGAGATCAACAACGCAATAAATGCATTGCATTTCTTTTTGTAGAGAAACAAAATTTTTAAGTGCTCCAAGGTAATTTCCAAGGTGCAAATTGCCCGTTGGTTGAACTCCTGAAAATACTAGCTTTTTATTTACCATTTAATTAGTTTTATAGTTTTTAAATTTTAATATTCCTAATAAATAACACGATAACAAATAAAGAATACCCACAAAACTGATAATTAATATTAAATAAAATGCTTTATATTTATATGAGTACTGCAAATAGCTGGCGCAATATTGTAAGGCAAAAAGTAAAATTAAAGACATGACGATTGTTGAAATTATTATTTTGATAAAATTGAACATTAATTGACGATCTAACATAAGTGATTTTTTAAGATTTAATAAATATAAATAAATAATGACACCCACCCATGTTGAGATGGAAGTAGCAATCGGAATAATGATATATCCTATTTTTGAAAATAAACTTAGACTTATAGAAATATTTAAAAATACAATAAAAATTGAAATGTAAAAAGGTGTTCTTGTGTTGTTTCTAGCAAAAAAAAAGTTGGACAAAATTTTAATTAAAGCAAAAGCAGGAACACCATAACCAAAAAATTTAAGTGCAATTGCTGTCATTTCTACATCGATGGCAGAAAAAGTTCCGTACCCAAATAAAGCGTTAACAATCTGATCTGAAGCAAAAATTAAACCAAAACTTGCAGGAACAGAAAGTAACAATGAAAGTTCAAAAGATTTATTTTGTATGGCTGCAATTTTTTTTAAGTTTTTATTTTTTAGAGCTTTAGACAAAACTGGCAAGGATACAGTTCCGACTGCTATACCGGCTATAGCTAAATTAATTTGATACACTCTATCAGCATAATATAAATAGGAAACCGCGCCTGCCTGAAAGGAAGCTATGATTGTTCCTACTAATATATTAATTTGAGTAACACCAGAAGATAAAATACTCGGTAAAAGTTTTCTAAAAAAAAATTTTAATTTACTACTAAATTTAAAACTGAGAAGTAAGTTTGGCCTATAAAATTTTAGAGTTGCATAGATCAAAAAAATTAACTGAATAAGTCCAGCCACCGTTACACCGTAAGATAGTTGATACACAAAATTTAAGTCAAAAAGATAAGATGTGATTAAGCTTAAAATAAGAACTATATTTAAAATAATTGGAGCTGCGGCAGCGGCTGCAAATTTATTATTTGAGTTTAAGATTCCTGAAAAAAAAGATGATAAACTTACAAATAGTAAAAAAGGGAAAGTTATTCGAGTGAGCTGCACTGCAAGATCAAATTTAATTTCATTACCAATAAATCCTGGAGCTATAACGTATATTATGTATGGTGTAAAAATTTCTACAATTGTAACTATTAAAAGTAAAATAAGTAGCAATGAGCTTAAAACATCGTCCGCGAATTTTTTTCCTTCTTTTTTATCACTAGTTTTTATTGATGTATAACTTGGTATGAATGCAGCATTAAAAGTTCCTTCTGCAAACAGTCTTCTGAAAGTATTTGGTAATCTAAAAGATACAAAAAAAGCATCAGCGAGAATTGATGTTCCGAGGAAGACAGCTATTAAAATGTCTCTTACATAACCTAAAATTCTACTGATCAACGTAAAAAAACTAAATATAGATGTCGCAGATAAAAGATTCATAAATATTCTTAATTAAGCCATAAATTTTTAGTGAATTAACATTTTTTATATTACATACTCATTTAACAAAATGCCAAAAAAAACAGATCTTGATCATTACACAGATAAAGAAGCACTCGATTTCCATATAAAAGGTAAGTCAGGCAAAATTGAGATTGGCTCTTCAAAACCTCTTACTACTAAGAGAGATCTATCGCTTGCCTATTCACCTGGTGTTGCAGCGCCCGTAAAAGAAATCGCAAAGAATCCTGATCTTGCATATGATTATACAAGTAAGGGTAATTTAGTTGCGGTTATAAGTAACGGATCAGCTATTTTAGGACTTGGGAATCTTGGGTCACTCGCCTCAAAACCTGTAATGGAAGGAAAATCTGTTTTGTTCAAACGCTTTGCAGATATAGATTCTATTGATATTGAGATTGATAATAATGATACAAATTCAATTATTGAGACTATAAAAAATATAAGTGGTACATTTGGAGGGATCAATCTAGAAGACATTGCTGCACCAGACTGTTTTATTATAGAACAAAAACTTAAAGAAATTTTAGACATTCCTGTTTTTCATGATGACCAGCACGGTACAGCTATTATTACCACTGCTGCATTAATTAATGCTTTGGATATCTCGAATAAAAAATTTTCAGATGTAAAAGTTGTAATTAATGGTGCTGGTGCGTCAGCTCAAGCTTGCGCAAAATTATTCGAAAGTTCAGGAATTAAAAATAACAATTTAATTATGTGTGATAGCAAAGGTGTAATTTACAAAGGAAGAAAAAATATTGATCAATTTAAATCAACTTTTGCTATTGATACTAAACTCAGAACTCTTGACGAAGCTATGAAAGGTGCTGACGTATTTTTAGGTTTGTCAGCTAAAGATGTTGTTAATAAAGAAATGATAAAATCTATGGCTAAAAATCCAATAATATTTGCCTGTGCTAATCCTGATCCTGAAATTAAACCAGAATTGATACAAGAGGTAAGAGATGATGCAATTATTGCTACAGGCCGCTCAGATTACCCCAATCAAGTAAATAATTTGATTGGTTTTCCATATATTTTTAGAGGTGCTTTAGATGTAAGGGCAAAGGCAATCAATGAAGAAATGAAAGTTGCAGCTGCAAATGCAATAGCTCTATTAGCTAGAGAAAATGTGCCTGACGAGGTGGTTGCAGCATATGGCGGTGATAGACCAAGATATGGAAAAAATTATATCATTCCGTCAACTTTTGATCCAAGGTTGATAAGCGTAATTCCTGCTGCTGTTGCAGAAGCTGCGATGAAAAGTGGAGCTGCTAGAAAAAAGATTGATGACATAGAGCTTTATAAAGATCAATTGGCAAATCGTTTGGATCCTTCAATGTCAATTATGCAAGGTATTAATGCGAAGGTGAGGAAAAATCCTAAAAGAGTTATTTTTGCTGAGGGGGAGGATGAAAACATGCTTAAAGCAGCTATTGAATTTGGAAGAAATAAATTAGGTATTCCTATACTTATAGGTGCTGAAAATAGGGTTAGAGAACAACTTAAAAAAATAGGTTTAGATGAAAATTATAAAATTGAAATAGTTAACTCTACAGATAAAGAAAAGAGAGATAAGTACGTTAAACATCTTTATAAAAAACTTCAAAGAGAGGGTCAGCTAGAAAGAGATGTAGATCGTTTAGTTAGAAACGATAGAATAGCATGGGGTTCCTCTATGATTGCGTGTAAGGATGCTGATGCTATGGTAACCGGAAATATCAGACATTACGCTGCTTCGATTGAAAAATTAAAGAAAGTTGTAGATGCAAGGCCAGGTGAAGAGATTTTTGGTATGACAATGATCGTTTCTAAGGGCAAAACAATCCTTGTTGCAGATACTAATGTAACTGAATTACCCTCTTCAGAAAGATTAATTAAAATTTCTAAATCTTGTGTGCGTATAGCTCGCTTATTTGGTTTTGAACCTAAAGTAGCTTTCTTATCTCACTCTACTTTTGGAAAACCTTTATCTCGAAACACAAGGCATGTAAGAGATGCAATTGAAAAGCTCAAAAAAGAAAAAGTTGGTTTTGATTTTGATGGTGAAATGCAACCAGATGTAGCTTTAAATCCAATTTATCAAGAAATTTATCCATTTTCCAAAATTGTTGGTAATGCAAATATTTTAATTATGCCAGCTTTACATAGTGCCGCAATTTCAACTAAACTTATGAAAGTTTTCGGTGGAGGTAAAAACATCGGCCCTTTATTAATTGGGCTAGGTCAACCTATAGAGGTTGCTCCGTTGCGTGCTAGTACTTCAGAAATTTTAAACTTAGCGTCTATAGCTGCTTACTCTTCTGATGTAATTGATTATTCAAGTTAAAGTTTTGTTCTACTTAATTCTGAAGCTAAGTATATTGAAGGAATGACCTCTATTACATCATAAATTTTATTAGCCTCGTCTAAAACTTCTTTCTTTTCTTCCGCATCCATTGCAATCCCAAAAATATAAATATTTTTATTTACTGTTTCCAAAGTATAGTTTCTTGCCTTAGTTTTTTTATTAAAAATCAGAGCTGTTCTTAATTGACTAGTAATTAAAATATCCTTTGCTGTGCTTTTGAAATTACTTTGACCTTTAATAGTGATAGCATTTTTAACTGATCGAACTCCATTTGTTTCCCAAGCCATTTTTGTAATTTTGATTTTTTCTTCTGGTTCATCAACTTTTCCAGATAAAAATATTCTACCGTCAAGCACTTCGGATTGGATGGTTAAAAAATATTTTTTTTCAGTGAGAGCAAGTCTAGCGGAAAGATTTTTTTGCATAATTGTATCATCAATTTGCATACCTATGGTTCTTGGGTCAAAAGTGATATTTACACCTGTTCCAAATTGAGTGGCGGTAGAACACGCTGTCAAAAAAAATATAATTAATAAACTAAAAACTATTTTCATTTTTTACTTTTAAACACAAATCATAAATTTTTTTTTTATTTAAATCTTCGGTTTCTAAAATTAAATTTACTGTATCTTTCAAAGTGTATTTTTTAAGATATTTTTTTATTTTATTCACAATTTTTTCTTCATCAAACATTTTAATATCAGTGTTTTTTTCTGAAATAACTACTGTCAGTTCTCCTTTAACAGTATTCTTAAATATTTTTAAATCGTCAACTTCCTCTCGAATAAATGCTTCGTGTATTTTAGTTATTTCCTTTGCAATCATGATTTGTCTACCAGAAAAGAATTTTTTAAAACCTTTTAAATAAAAGTTTAATTTTTTTGAAGGCAAAAAGAAAATCTGAGTAAATATATTTTTTGATAAAGAAGACAAAACTTTTTCTAATTGGTTTTCCGTTTTTGGTAAAAAACCATAAAATAAAAATTTATCATTAAAACCTGAAACGCTTAAAGCAGATGTTATTGAAGAAACACCCGGTATTGGTATTACTTCAATTGAATGTTTAACACATTCATTTACTAATAATCTTCCTGGGTCAGATAATAATGGAGTTCCTGCATCTGAAATTAAAGACAAAATTTTGCCTTCATTAAAATATTTAATAATATTTTGTAGTTGTTTTTTTTCATTAAACTTGTGGTATGAGATTAATTTTTTTTTAATTTTATAATAACTTAATAACTTAATTGACCTTCTTGTATCCTCGCAAAGAATTATGTCAGATTTTTTTAAAACCTCTAAAGCTCTTAATGTGATATCATCAAGATTTCCAATGGGAGTAGAAACAATATATAGGTGATTTAAAAGAGTCTTCATTATGAAAAGTAAAATATTTTTATTATTATTTTATATACTATTTATATTTAATTCTAATCTATTAAGTGCAGAGGATAATAAGACTCTTAAAGTTGGTTTGCTGGCGCCTCTTTCTGGTCCCTACAGTGAAATAGGGAATTCACTTTTATACTCCCTTCAATTAGCTTTGGAGGAAATAAATGATAAAAATGTTATCATAGTACCAAGAGACTCCGGTTTTAAAAATGAAAAAAGAATTAACTCAGCAATATCGGAACTGAGATCTTCTGGTGTTAAAGTAATAATTGGTCCATTAGCCCACGATGAATTTCAACAGGCAAATAAATTCAATGATCTAATATTTATTTCACCATCAAATATTAGTCCTGGCTTTTCCAAGAATATAATTAGTATCGGTATAAGTTTAGAGTCCCAACTAACTGCCTTAACAGAATTTATAAAAAAACAAAAAAAGACAAAAACAATTATAATGTATCCGGAGAATGAATATTTGGAAATAATTGAAAAAAAATTGGAAAATTTAGATTTGAGGAATACAAAAAAATTTAAGTATAGTCCTAATCCAGAAATTCTTACTGGTGAAATTGAGACATTAACTAATTATTCACAAAGGAAAAGAAATTTGGAGATAAGAAAAAAAATGTTTGAGGATAAAGAAGACGATCAGTCAAAAAAAGAGCTTGAGCGATTAGATCAATTATACACATTAGGCGGCGTCAACTTTGACTCTGTTATTATTTTAGATTTTGGCAATAATTTAAAAAGTGTTTTAACTTCACTTGTTTACACGGATGTTAATCAAAAAGATGTTCTATTCACAACAATTAATCAATGGTTCGATGAAAGCATATTCTATGAAAATACAATTAAGAATTTATACTACCCTTCTGTTAATTATGATGAGTTCAGAAAGTATAATATTAAATATTTTGAAAAATTTAAGATATATCCTAATGAGATAACAATCTTAGCTTATGATGCGCTTGGGTTAATTTATTTTGCTTGGAAAAAAAATGGCCAGATAAGTTCTATAAATAATTTTATGTTTAAAAGTAAGATCAAAGGCAAAATTGGAATGTTTAGTTTTAAGGATGGAAAAGTAACTCAAGAATTAGATATTTATAAAACTGAAAATAAAAAATTTATTAAATACTAATTTTTTTTTTTAATTTTTGAAAAGCGATAAACCTATGGTCCATTCTAATTTTTTTTAATTTTGGCATTTGTCCAAAAGTAACGTGCTTTTTTAAAGGTACAAAAATAGGATCAAAACCAAAACCTCTTTTGCCAATTATTTTTCTCGAGATGTTGCCTTTTAACTTTCCTTCTACGGTAATTATTTTTTTTTCACTCTTATAAGAAAGGCTGCAAACAAACGTTGCTTTTCTATTTTTTTTTTTTTCCATTTTTTTTAAGATTAATTTCATTGCTTTAGAAAAACTTCCACATTTTTTTGCCATTCGAGCTGAGTAAATTCCTGGTCTATTGTTTAATGCCTTGATGCATAAACCTGAGTCATCTGATATAACTGGATATTTTACATATTTAGAAAAAAATTTTACCTTAAGCTTTGAGTTGGCGATAAATGACTTGCCTGTCTCCTTTGGGCTTTTGATTTTTAGCGAAATAGGAGAAATTTTTTTATATTTTTTTGATAATAAATAAGCAATTTCTCTGAATTTTCCCGAATTGTGCGTTCCAATTAAAATTTTTTTCATATTTAGTCTAGTAATTTAATAACTACTGACTATATAGCAAGTTAAATGAGTGAAAATAAAATAGAAGAAAATAACAAAAAACAAGATTCTTCAGAAACTAAAATGGACGAGCCTATAGAATCTTCTGAAAAAAATATTCCAAATGAGGAAGGTAAAGAACTTTCTTTAGAGGAAAAACTTAAAATTTCTGAAGACAAGCTATTAAGATCACTTGCTGAAATTGAAAATCAAAGGAGGAGGTTTGAAAAGGAAATTAAGGATGCGTTTGAATTTGGTTCATTTAATTTTGCTAAAGAAAGTTTAGCAATTCTTGATAATCTACAAAGAGCAAAAGAGGCAATAATTAATGATGAAAAATTAAAAAACAACCAAGATTTAGATAAATTTTTAGAGAATATAAATATTATTGAGAAAGATTTAATTTCAATTTTTGAAAAAAATAGAATTAAAAAAATTAAGGCTCATAACACAAAATTTGACCCCAATATTCATCAGGCTATGTCAGAAATAGATGATGAAAAATCTGAACCAGGCACTGTTCTACAGGAAGTTCAATCGGGGTATATGCTGGGAGAAAGATTATTGAGACCAGCTCTAGTAACTGTATCAAAGAAAAAAACAACTAAAGATCAAGAAAATAAGGATAATAAAGGGAAAAAATAGGGTTGTAGATAAAAAAATAACACCCATATACAAATTAACTTAAGGAAAAACTAATGAGTAAGGTAATAGGAATAGATTTAGGTACAACGAATTCATGTGTAGCTATCATGGATGGTTCGCAAGCAAAAGTTTTAGAAAATGCTGAAGGAGCTAGAACTACGCCGTCTGTAGTAGCTTTTTTGGAGAGTGAAGAAAAATTAGTTGGTCAGCCTGCTAAGAGACAGGCGGTAACTAATGCTCAAGATACGGTTTTTGCCTCTAAAAGATTAATCGGCAGATCATTTGAAGATGAAACAGTTAAAAAAGATATTGGAAAAGTTCCTTTTAAAATTGTCAAATCAGATAACAATGAAGCTTGGGTAGAAGGAAAAGGTAAAAAATATTCTCCTTCTCAAATTTCAGCTTTCATTTTACAAAAAATGAAAGAAACAGCTGAAAAATATTTAGGTCAAGCAGTAACGAAAGCTGTAATAACTGTTCCAGCTTATTTCAATGATGCTCAAAGACAAGCTACCAAAGATGCTGGAAAAATAGCAGGGCTAGAAGTTTTAAGAATTATAAACGAACCTACTGCAGCTGCACTGGCTTACGGTCTTGATAAAAAAAATGGACAAAAAATTGCTGTATATGATTTAGGGGGAGGTACATTTGACGTTTCGATCCTAGAAATTGGAGATGGTGTATTCGAAGTTAAGTCAACTAATGGTGATACCTTCTTGGGTGGTGAGGATTTTGATGATGCAATCGTAACTTACCTAATAGATGAATTTAAAAAAGATAATGGAATTGATTTAAGAAATGATAAGTTAGCTCTTCAGAGACTTAAGGAAGCAGCTGAAAAAGCTAAAATTGAATTATCATCTGCAACACAAACCGAGATTAATTTACCTTTTATAACAGCAGATAAGACAGGTCCAAAACACGTTAATTTAAAATTCACTAGAGCTAAATTAGAAGCGTTAGTCTCAGATTTAATTGAGAGAACTCTAGCTCCTTGCAAAACTGCATTGAAAGACTCTGGTTTTTCTGCAGCGGAAATTAATGAGGTGGTTTTAGTTGGTGGTATGACTAGAATGCCAAAAATAATTGAAACTGTAAAAACTTTCTTTGGTAAAGAACCTAATAAAAGCGTAAATCCAGATGAAGTAGTTGCGATGGGAGCAGCGATACAAGCTGGGGTTTTGCAAGGTGATGTGAAAGATGTCCTATTATTAGACGTTACTCCGTTATCTCTTGGAATTGAAACGCTCGGTGGTGTTTCGACAAAACTTATTGAAAAAAACACAACCATACCAACAAAAAAAAGTCAGGTTTTTTCAACGGCTGAAGATAATCAACCAGCTGTATCAATTAGAGTTCTTCAAGGTGAAAGAGAGATGGCTGCGGATAATAAAATATTAGGAAATTTTGAACTAATTGGTATTCCTCCAGCTCCTAGAGGAACGCCTCAAATCGAAGTGACTTTTGATATTGATGCTAATGGTATCGTTAATGTCTCTGCAAAAGATAAAGGTACCGGTAAAGAACAAAAAATACAAATTCAAGCTTCTGGAGGACTGTCAGATGAAGAGATTAATAAAATGGTTAAAGATGCTGAGGCAAATAAAGAAGCTGACAAGAAAAAAAGGGATTCTGTAGACGCAAGAAACCAAGCGGATAGTTTGATTTTCTCAACTGAAAAAAGTTTAAAAGAACATGGTGATAAAATTTCTGCTGAAGAGAAAAAAGCTATTGAAAATGGAATTGCTGATCTTAAAAAATCATTAGAAGGAACAGACTCCGAGGATATTAAGAAAAAAACACAAAGTTTAATTCAAGTATCTATGAAATTAGGTGAAGCAGTTTATAAAAGTCAACAAAAACCAGAAGCTGATAAAGCAGACGGAACAAAAGATGCCAAGCCCAATGACAAGGATAATGTAGTTGATGCTGATTTTGAAGACATAAAAGAAAAAGAAGAAGATAAAGAAAAAAGCGCCTAAGAAAATAAAGGAGACGTCCTGTGGCTAAAAGAGATTGTTATGATGTCTTAGGTGTACCAAGATCTGCATCCAAAGACGATA
>Ga0209425_10003261_pt1 | contig 17360 bp, 14 predicted proteins | sample COG_05_FD_184749 | JGI IMG/M metagenome (GOLD analysis project Ga0209425, IMG submission 184749) | Pelagic Microbial community sample from North Sea - COGITO 998_met_05 (SPAdes) (version 2) | ecosystem: Environmental > Aquatic > Marine > Neritic zone/Coastal water | place: Helgoland, sampling...
GAACGTTGCAGGGGGGTTTTCACAACGGGCTAAGTGTTCAGCAAGATTACGTGTTGGTATGCTTCGGCTTTTGGAAATGAGTTCCTTGCGTTTTGCATTCCAGCGTCGGTCACCAATACCTGCGCCTGCAAGATGGATGACGGTATCAAACCCATCAAGACTGCCACTGATAACCTCCCCTGTCTGGTCGTTCCAAACAACGGTATTTTCCTTTACGGCATCGGACGGTAAGGTTGTACTGGGACGAACCAAACGAGTCACATCATGGCCGGCTGCTGAGAGGAAGGCGCACAATTGCATTCCAATGAGGCCTGTGGATCCTGAAATCAAGATTCGGTGTCGAGGGAGGTGAGAGAATTCACGAATACGAGCCAAATCCGATTGGACACGTGTTGAACGGTAGGCAAACATTTGCTTCATACGCCCTTTGACGGTGAAAGGAGCCGTCCAAAATGTCAAGGGATGAAGGGGTAATTTCCAATCGATGATGTCATGGATTTCTGATGTGTTTTCACCTGTGGGGACGAACCGATGTTCATGATCCCAAGCCCCAAACGGGCCCTTTTCCATAACGTCGTGAAAGACTTCGCCATGGATAACATTGTAGTGGCGTGCAACCCACAAACGCTTCATTGGCCCAAGGCTAACTTTGAATTTCGTTCTGGCCTCATTGACCAAGGCACCTGCTTGTAGGGGAGTAATCCCTTCCCATTCAGGCATCACTCGGCGAAATGCCCCTGGGCTGTCATACCAGGCCCAGACTTCTTCCACTGGCGCATCGAAGGTAGCGGTGTGTTGATACCTTGGCACATCTTCAACTCCTTTTTTGGTGGGCTACGTAGAGATTCGGCCCAGAACCGAGTACGGTTTGGAGAGAGGCTGGCGAGTTGTATTTTTCAATGTAAGATTTGGTGTTGAACTTACGCTTCGTAGAATCACTGGTCATACAACGTATTTTCCCAAAGACGGCACGCTCTGTCCATCCTCGGTCAAACTTGCCCAGCACCCACCCGATGCCGGTGTAGGAATTCGGATCGCGTCCGTCAAGGGCCCAACGATCATTCAAAGCAATCATCCATTCCATGGCCGTTTTAGGGTCAGGCGACCATTCTAGGATTTTCTTACCCCACAACATGCGAAGGTAATTGTGGATGATTCCTTCTCTGCGCAATTGATTTTGTGCGGCATTCCACAAGGGATCATGAGTCTTGGCCTGTTCGAATTCTTCGAGAGTGTAAACATACGGGCGAGGATCTGAAGCGTGGATAGCTAGGGTCTCTTTGGCCCATTCTGGTAAAGATTCGTATTGGGTGTGATTTTCCACCATAGCACAGTGTATGAACCCGATATCTCTCCAAGTGATGATTTGATCAAGGAAGGCTTCAACGTCTTCTGGTAATCCCCACCAACCTTGCCGACGTCCATCGTTGGGGGGGTTGACCATGCTGACATCCCATTGATGTGCCTGGAAGATTTCATGAATGATTTGATGGGAACTGATGTGACCAAAATGGAGCCAAGAAGAAAGTCCACTCGCTCCATTTGAATCTGGTTGGTTACGATTGGATTTGTATTGCATCAATCGAGTCTTGAGGAAATTTTTCCACCGACGCTTGGCTTCTATGCTTCCCCCTTTTTTACCGAGAACCGGAGGCACTTGATGATCAATAGCGAGATTTGAGAGAGCTTCTTTACCAACATCTCCACCCTCTGAAACCCGCCATAGAAATTCATAGGGAGTGATCGGAGTGTTGCTTTTGGCAAATATTTGTTGGATAACACTCGGGTCAATCATGGGTAAATTCTTTGCATTTACCAAGGGGTGGGATTCAGGAAAATCATACATGTGTTCAAGAATTGTTTTGTGAAGATGGCGCCGTAACGAATAGGCGGTGGTAAAAGCTCGACCTTGAGCCCTCATGGCCATGAAACCGTTGGAATCAACCACATGCAGTTCACATGGACTAACCTTCAAGGCTGTGTTGAGGACGTGAAGTGGGTAGTAAGTCGGGTAGTCATCGATGATGCATGCTGTTGCAAACTGTAACCACTCTTCGAGTAGGCCGGATGCCTCTCTGGAGGTCGTTTCTGTGTAAGGAATGTAGGTGACACCGCTGTCGGCGAACGATGCACGGTTGTCGATCATGCCTTGGAGTACAAAGGTTGAGATTCGGTCGTTAGCCCATTTATGATTGAGGGCCAAACATTCTATGACAACGAGGGGCTGACCCACCTCGTTTGCGATGTCGATGGCGTGTTGCAGTGCATGATTCCAATGAGCCCTTCGTGCAGATGTCATCCAATAGACCACACATTGACCTCTTGGATTTCGTTCTCCATGAATGTTGACTCGTGCGGATGAAATCATACGCTCATCTCCTGTTCATGGATGACTGTCTGGCTCGTACGGTAAATGGCGTAGGGAGCTGTTCGTGCTGTGAGACCGTTTTGGGGAGGCATTGTGCGGCGGTGACTGAGTCCATCAATACTCAATTGATGCATGGTCTCAGAGACCCATTCCAATGTGTTGAGTTCCACCAGAGAAAACCATCCGGTAGAGGCGATTTCTTCGGTTTGAGATTGGAGTTTGCCTGCATGGAGGGTCATATCATAGGTAAGGAATACCGCTGGATGGTCCTGATGCAGCGCGGTGCGAACGGCCGCAAGACCAGTCACTGATCCAGCCATGCCTGTTTCTTCCAACAATTCCCTTACAACGGCTTCCTCTGGACTTTCGTTTGTTTCAACATGTCCTTTGGGAAGCCCCCACAAACCTTGGTGTCGGCCATGTGCTTCTTGAACGAGAAGGAGGAGACCGTCTTTAACGACTCTTGCCGCTACACCTAAGTCGCATTGGAGAGTCGCCATGCACGTTTTTGGTGCTTTCACTATATGAAGGGCGGTTTAACACCATCCTCGGTTAAGAACGAATGTTTATAAGAAAACTCGTGGATTTTCTTACATGCTCGGCAACCAAGAACAGCAGAATGAATTGCAAATTGAATCAGATGCCCGCCTCCCAACCGCTCACGGAGAATTCCGTGTGCGGGCCTTTCGTGATCCATCAAGTGGTCATGAACACTGTATCCTCTACGTTGGAGATCTTTCGGAGGGAGCCCCCCTCGTTCGAATCCATTCCGAGTGTCTGACCGGTGACGCGTTCGGCTCGTTGAAGTGTGATTGTGGTCCACAACTCCAGGCCTCTATGAAGGCGGTACAATCCGCCGGACAAGGTGCCATTGTTTACATGCGCCAGGAAGGGAGAGGCATTGGACTCTATTCGAAGATGCAAGCCTATGCACTACAAGATCAAGGCTACGACACCCTCGATGCTAACCTCGCTCTTGGTTTACCAGCTGACGCCCGCAAGTATGACTTTGCGGCAGAGATGTTGTACTCGATGGGAGTCACTTCTGTTGAACTCATTACAAACAACCCCGACAAACGCGAGCAGTTGATGCAACACGGTATTGAAATCGTTAATCGAATACCCATCATTGTAGGTCACTGCTCACAGAACCGTTCATATCTGAGGACCAAAGCCTCTCGAATGGGCCACATTCTTCCGGTCTGAGGAATTGAGATGAAAGTAAATTTAGTAGGGCAACAAGTTCCCGCATTCCAACTCGACACAGACACAGGTGAAGTCTTTGATAGCACCTCGCTCAACGGTACGTGGAGGGTGATTTTCTTCTATTCTCGCCATAATTCTCCGACATGTAAGCGGGGATGTCTGACCTTCAAGCAACAACATGACTTGTTCGAATCAGCAGGATGTTCAATTGTAGGTATTGGCCCGGGTACCATTGAAGAACAAGCCTCATTCAAGAAGGCCTTGGGCGATCTACCATTCCCACTGCTCGCCGACCCTGGACGTGAAGTGGGTGAGAAATTCAACGTCCCGATGCATCTTGGCCAATTCCCAGCCAAATCATCCTTCCTTGTATCACCCGATAACACCATCCGTTATGTCTACGATTGGCTTTTCCGACCTCGCCGACACGTGGCAAAAATATTGGCCGAAATTTCGACCGTTCAGGGGGAATAAGAAATGTGGAAAGAATTGTTGCTCGAAGCAGGCTTGAATGAACGGGAGGTCAACTCCATCATGATTCTTGGTTCTCGTCCGCGAATGAAAGCATCCGAACTGGCTAAGGAACTGAGCACAACTCGATTGGATGCTTACAACAGTCTATCCCGTCTCCAAGAGATGGGCATCGTAACTGCTACAGCTGACCGGCCAATGCTCTTTTCAAGTCTCAGAGTGAACGAAGCCATGGAGCACATCATTCAATCAAGAAAACAACAACTTGAGCGGTTGATTGGTGGTTTTGAGGACCTTTCTAAGGGAATTTCTGAAACATCTGAATCCTATGAAAAACAAAGACGCAGCATCGATGACCCCCGTTTCGCTGTCCTCAAAGAACGAACTCACATTTACAACAGGCTCCAAAAAATGGCCAATGAATCTGAAGAGCGCCTAATTCTCTTACTCGGGCAATTTGGAATTCTTCACCTTTGTAGAAACCCAGAAACTCTCGCCGCTGTGAATACAGCAGCAGTCAGAGGCGTTGTGGTTCAAATTATCACGCACCTGGACGGCCGAACACTTCGTTTCTTTGACCAAATCGAAAACAGTATCGAAGTGCGCCACTCCGATGAATTAGATTCACTGGGCTTTGTCCAAGATCAATCTGAAGTAATTCAATACCTCAACATCGAAGATAACCCTGTAGGGCGAGGCAAGGAAGATGCAGCATTAATCATTGAATCTGGTCCATTTTCTCAAGCACACCTGCACCTCATCGACGCTATTTGGGAAGGGGCCATACCTCTCGCAACCGCTCGGGCCCGATTTACTGAAAATCAAATCAATGACCCGCTCCGTTTGACCATCGGTGAAGGTTCGTTTTTGAAGAATGTCTCCGTTGCTCTTGGTTTTGATGGAGAGTTGCCTGAAGAAGACACTCCATTTGACCCCGATGCCTTCTTTGCTGCAGGAAATGAAGTCAATGAAGCCCGCTCGAGGCTCACGGAGGGAAAACTCTCCAACCTCAAAGTGTTGGGAATTGACATCGGTCGAATGTTGCGTCAAATCGGTAATCGTGTCGGTCAAGAAATTGCTTTTTCACTCCGCTCAATTGAGAACGATATCGAATTCTTGGATGAAATGATGGATTGGTGGGAACATGCCGGTTTGGGCATGTTGACCTACGACGTCGACCCAAACTTCCACGTGGTTGTTGGACTCAATCACCCGCCTGTCGATGATCCAGACGCCCTGCCGATGTGGGAAATGGATGATGGAATCATTGAGGGTGCGTTGTCAAACCGATTTGCGAAGAATGCCAACATCGTGATTCAGCGAACTGAAGGCACAGGTGAAGCCGATAATCTTTGGAATTACGTCATCCATCGAAACGAACCTCAAATGATAGAACTTGAAGATTGATACGAGGTATCGAAGATGAAATTGGTGACATTTCTACGGTTTTTTCGCCAACTTCGGGGAAAGAAACCCGTGAATATTGAGGCCATCCAATCCATGGGTTTACTCGCTGTTAAATTGGGGCAAATCTTTGCCTTAAGACCCGATTTGATTGAGCCAGAACGATGCATTGAGCTACAACGTCTGTACAGTCGAGGGGCCACCATTCCAAAAGAAGATTCACAACGGCTCTTGAATAAATTTGCTCCAGAGGGATTTATGTCAAATTTTCATCACATTGAACCTCAACCTTTCGCCGCTGCCAGTATCGGGCAAATCCACAGAGCAGAACTGAAGGATGGAACAAAGGTCGTTGTCAAAATAATCAAATCTGAATTTGAAGCCTCATTTCGCAGAGATGTACGACGTATGAAGCGTTGGATTCGACTCGGCCTGTTCTTCAACCCAAGACTTCGCAAAGTTGGCAACCCCATCGGCTTACTCGCCCACATTGAAGATTATACCCTACGTGAATTGAACCTGCTCAATGAAATCAAAGGACGAAAGGACCTCCTCCTCAAGGCTGATGAAATAGAAGAACACTTCCCGATGTCAAAACTCAAATTCCCGAAAATGTGGGAAGAGTTGTCCAATCGTCAGATCTTGGTAATGGAAGAAATTCAACACCCCACCTTAGAAGAGCACCTCGAAAAAGGTTCTATGACTTGGAACGACATGCTCGAATTATTCAGGATTCACGGAGCGTTTATGTTTGGAATTGGAACATTCCACGGAGATTTACATCCAGGAAATGCGATGATGGACGACGATGGAAATTTCACTTTCATTGACACAGGAGCCATCTGTAATGCCCCAATACATGTCCGGAATGCCCTGTTTGGATTCTTCTATTTTCTCGCCAAAGGAGAATTACGTCATGCCTTTGATGCCATGCTTACGATGGCAGCTGTCCAACCTACAGGGAAAACCTTGCAAACATACTATGATTCAATGACAGAACTCTACGATGGATTCGTAGGCACCTCTGTCAGCGAGGTTTCACTCACTGAGCAAATGATGAAGACCGTCAAAGCAGCGGTGCTTGCAGGATGTGCATTTGGTGAGGAGGCGTTTCCAATCATTCGTTCGCTAATGTACATGGATGGCATGGTGTTGAAGGGTTACCCTGATGTGGATCTCATCAGTTCAATGGGACCTTATCTCGATGAATTCTCGGTTTTGATTGATCCATACACCATCATTTCAACCTCCAACTGAGGGCCGACTTTCTCCTCTCGTAATTGAAAAAACCTAATGGGAATAAACCCCCCTTTATATCCTGATGACACTCCGGAAATATTATGCAAAGTAGCACTCAACCAAAAGTGGCCATTATCGGAGCAGGACCTGGCGGTCTTGCGTCCGCTCTCTTGTTGGCGAAATCAGGAGTTGACGTTACTGTGTTTGAGCGTAGTGAACGTGTCGGAGGACGAAACAAAGTGTTCGACCGTGATGGCTTCAAGTTTGATCTCGGGCCAACATTTTTCCATTACCCTGAAGTGATTGAGGACATTTTCAAAGCCATTGGTATGGATGCGCATGAAGAACTCAAATTGAAGAGATTGGACATGAATTATCGACTCATCTTCGGACAGGGGGGCCAACTTGATTGCACAAGCAATTTGAAAGAAATGACAGAACGTATTCGAGAACTTTCCGGCGACAAGAACGCCACAGCCTTCCAGCGGTATGTTACTGATAACCGAAAGAAACTCGACAAATCAAAGGCCTGCCTGCAAGAACCTTGGTACGGACCTACCGATCTTCTCTCACGACGCGCATTGCGAGTTGCAGGTGTTCTCCGACCACAGCGAACAGTCGCTGGAGATTTGATGAAAATGTTCGATGATGACCGTTTGATGCTGGCCATGTCCTTTCAAACAAAATATCTCGGGATGTCACCGTTTAACTGCCCAAGCCTCTTCACCATGTTGGCATTCCTTGAGTATGAGTATGGAATTTTCCACCCGCTTGGTGGCCTTGGTAGCGTCAGCGAACGCATGTCTGAAATCGCCAAAGATTTGGGAGTCACATTCCGAATGGGAGAAGCTGTTGAAAGCGTGATAATGGATGGTAAAACCATCAAGGGAGTGACCACTTCAAACGGGGACTTCCTAGCTGATAAAGTGGTCATGAATGCGGATTTCGCTAACGGTATGACTTCGCTCTTCCCCGACAAGGTCCGAAAGAAATGGAGTAACAAGAAATTGGATAAGAAGAAATATTCTTGCTCCACCTTTATGCTCTATCTTGGTGTTGACAAACAATATGCCGATTTACCCCACCACCAAATTTATGCATCCTCGAATTATATTGAAAACCTTGAGGACATCGAAAAACATCACACACTCACCTATGATGACCCATCGGTCTACGTTCAAAATGCATGCGTTACTGACCCGCAATTAGCTCCAGATGGATGTTCTACCGTATACGCACTCGTTCCAGTATCCCATATCCACGAAAACATCGACTGGTCAAAGGAGAAAGATACCTATCGAGACCGCATTTTGGACCAAATTGAGACCAAACTCGGTTTTGAAGGACTGCGTGATCACATTGTGACAGAGCTCGTCATCACACCCGAAGATTGGGGCGACCACTGTTATCGTGGCGCCGTCTTTAATTTGGCTCATGGTCTTGACCAAATGCTGTGGCGTCGTCCGAAAAACCAATTTGACGAAATCAACAACCTCTACCTTGTCGGTGGAGGAACCCACCCTGGCAGCGGCCTTCCGGTCATTTACGAATCTGCTCGGATCAGCAGCAAACTTCTCTTGGACAGTCTAGGAATCATCCCAGATTGGAACGGTGTCGACACCTGGTTTGAAAGCCGTAAACGATCAAAGAACGGCCGCATAGCGCTCAAACAACAACCCGTTGAAGCCAAAAATATCCACTCCACATCCGCTTGAGGCATCCCCATGAAACTGTTAGATGTTGATAATGCGTATGCATTTTGTGAATCCGCCTGTCGAACTTCATCAACCACATTCTATTCCTCTTTCTCAGCATTGCAAATCAACAAACGACGGGCGGTTCACGCAGTCTATGCATTGTGTCGTTGGGTTGATGACATCGTCGATGGAGATGAAGAACCATCCATCATTGAAACACGCAGTTTGCGTGAGGCGACACGTGAACGACAACTCATTCTTGATACGCTCCACCCTGAATTATCTCCAACACTTCCCGAAGAAGAACATCGCCACAGGTTGATGGCACTTGTCGATATTCGCCTCAAATTGACCGCCGCATTTGAACAACGTATCACCGCAGATGAGCATCCAATCTTCATCGCTTTGCAAGATGTCTTTGCACGATACAATATCAAACTCACCGATTTTGAAACGGTTCTGGAGGGCATGGAAGATGACCTCTATCCAGTTGAGAATGCATCATGGGATGAATTACGATCATATTGCTACAAGGTGGCTTCTGCCGTTGGTTTGATTCTTATTGAAATCTATGGTTATGAAGACCGTTCTGCACGCCTCCACGCCATTGATCTCGGGATTCAGATGCAACTCATCAACGTCTTACGTGATATCAACGAGGACATGGAACGCGGACGTATTTATCTCCCCCTTGACATCCTCCATTCGCATAACTTGAACATTGAAGATCTCCGCAATCCAGAGATTGCTAAATCCATTGCGTGGAAGAGCTTCATTTCCGAATATGTGGCCATGATCAAACGACATCAGGAATCTGCTAACCATCTCTTTGGCTATCTCGATGTTCGCGCCCGCGTTCAACCTGAAATCATGGCTGATGCCTATTCATCAATCTTGAATGAAATCGTTCGCAGGTCGGGCGATGTCTTCACCCAGCCTGTTCGTTTGTCGTCATGGCGCAAACTTCTGCTTGGCCTTCGACTCAATCTGCGCAAGGCCAGAGCTAAACTACGACTTTGACCTCAAATCCAAACGTCATTTTCTGACGTCAAATCGTGGGTCACTTCACCGGTATTAACGACGCCGCGAGGCTCCACTAACATCACATGACATGTTTCATGCGCGAATGGTTTATGCATCATTCCTTTTGGCACAACGTGCATTTCTCCAGCATTTAATTTGAGTGTTCCAGATTCAAATTCGATGTACATCGATCCTTCAATGACAATGAAAACTTCATCGGTGTCATCATGTTGATGCCAAATGAATTCACCCTCAACCTTCACCAGTTTGAATTGGTAATCGTTCATTTCTGCAATGACTTTTGGAGACCATAGATCTGTAAATTGACTGAATTTATTTGTCAATGAAATCGGTGACATGCTCCGAACAGAAGGTGGACATACTTTTGCCTATGGTGAAAGATTTCGCTTCAATTCTTTTTGACATCATACCCTCCGAGGGTGGGCGTATAAGGTCGGAGGGCAGGGGTCGTTGAGATTTTATAGAGCTAAAGCCCTGCGTTATTGTTTAATTGATCTCCTGCTTGATGGTTGTCAACAAAGATAGCACCATTCAGGTTGAAAGGGAAAATGATTTGATTTTTTACGACCATATTCTTTCCAAATGATGGTGGAGTATAGACATCACTACCCCATTGTATCTTTGGTGAGAATTCTCCTACCAATCCAAAACCCTACCGCATTGACGGCAATGTCTGACAGTTTGTTGTCAAGAGGTTCAACTGCAAACCAAGCCCAGGCTGCATCGTCAATGAGCCATTCAAACACTTCCCAACCAACCGATAAGGCCCAAAACAATCCCCAACTCAGTCGGGTGTATCGGCCAGCAATGAACCAAATGAAAAAATGAGAAATTGACCAACTGTTTAGCAAGGCCATACCATCACACCGTGACAGTTGAAGGCCCACCTGCTGAAATCTCAGGCAACAAACGCAACTCACCGTAAAGGGCTGGACCAATAGTGTAAGTTCCAACGATGCCTGCTTCACCCATCACGTTGTGAGCCAAAGCAATCCAAGGTCGACCTTCATCGTCAATTTCAACATCGATGAAATCACCAAATCCTCCGCAACGAACGTTCCCACAATCATCAGTGTCGTCCAGCGCATCGGATGGATCATTGACCGCAACAGTAGTGATCAGCGGTTGGTCTGCAAAGGCGTCAGTCATGATGGACATGTAGCCTGACCAGCCACCCATATCGTCCCCTTCTCCGATATAACCAACAACAACGCGACCTTCTTCACCTGCGAAAATTGTTGGAAAACCTGTTTCATTCACGCCGGGGGGCGCCATCATCATGGGCTCTGACCATGTGTCTCCTTGGTCACGAGAGTATGCCATCCAGGGCATTTGGTCAATGCTGATCCACGAAGCAAAGAGGTTGCCTGCTTCGTCCGCTGCTACAGCCACTTCGTGACTGTGCCAACCCTCTTGCATTGGGACGGTCGTGGTGATGGTGTGTTCCGTCCACGAATAGCCTCCATCGACGCTGCGGTAAACTGCGGGACCGTCACATGAAGGATTGCCTCGGTAGATGGCACCATCGTTTGAGCCTGCAAGATGACCGTGCAATCCTGAGCATTGGGCGACTCCAGTAGGATAACCTGGACGTTGAATGTCCCATGTGTGGGCTCCATCAAGCGACCGAGAACATTGAGGTCCTAGTGCTGAACTTCCTGTGTTGATGCAAAAGACGTAGATGGTTTCGTACAGTCCGATTCCACCAACATCGGGCATGGATGCAATAGATTGGTGGTCTTGTGGACTGTAATACCCCTCTGCAGAGAATGGAATGGACCATGTTTTCCCATCATCGTCAGAATATTCAACGAACATAGCCGTGAGTGCATGCATGTCAAATTTCACGATGCGATCGGTCCATTTGTCAACGTAGATGTATGGATCGTTTGATGAAGGGACTTGACCCAAATCATCACTCGGGAACACGGGATTGAACGGCCCCATGTTGGTCCAGGTTTGTCCTTGGTCAAGAGAAGTAAAGACCATCGTTCCTCGCCCAGCACCTCCGAACGATGAGAAGTGGACTCCACCTGTTGAGGTGACTCCAATCGTCGGTTCAAAGGTGGTATCACCGATTCCGAAATAGGTGCCTGTCGCAGGATAAGGGGTGGAATTCCCCGTAAGGTTCTCATAGCCAATCGAGGCATTTGAAGCGTTGATAGCCCCTGGATAATGATAGAAGGTTGTGCTTGAAAATAATCCATCAAGCGGAGTTTGTTCAGTTTCAACCGGAACTGACTCATCCTCACCAAAACAACCTGAAAGAGACATTGTCGCCATCAGCAACGAGAGCAGAACAGCCTTGAAGCGCATGATTGGCCGACCGTAGAGGAGGATAATGACCTTCCGCCTGAGTCTTGTCCTCAAACCAATGCTGAGAGTTCTCCAGAATCAAGGTACAAACTTGGCCCCATTTCAAGATAATACACGCCACCTGTTTTGGTTCGTGAATCCGCTGGAGTTGGCGACTCCATTGTGGCACAAGTTCCCGTACAACCGTCAGCAAAGGCGACATAGACACGGCCATCACGATCGATATGGAGGTCGTTAAAATCGAGAAGGTTTCTGTTCGAACCGCCTTGGTCGCTACGGCAATCGCCACTGTTCAAGCACATTGCGCCGATTTGCACAGGGTCGTCTGTAACTCGATGGGTGTGGAAAACTGGATTTTCATCAAGGGCATTCAAACTGTAGGTAATGTACAGGTGGTAATGGACACCGTTAGGTGCATAATGCCCGTTTCCAGTCCAATTATTTCCATCGATATCGGTAGTAGCAAGGAGGGAAGAATTTTCACTTCCTAAGTAGGTGATTGCAATCCGTCCTGGGTCTCCAGCATCAATTTGCGGGAAGGTGGTCGAGATCACTTCAATGGGACTAATTCGAAGACTATCCTGCTCCCATGAATCTCCTGAATCTGTACTTCGGGACATGTAAATGCCTTGATCTCCACCCGTCCAAACATGGTATGCGTTTGATTCGGTATCGGTAGCAACCTCTGAATTTTTCCGAGGATTTGGCGTATTAGCATCTACTCCCATTTCCCTCGTATCCCAACTCAATCCATTATCCTTGGAGAAAATGATCGTTGGCGTAGCAACCCTTGGAGTCACATAAACGGTCCCGTCTGGAGCGGTGGTAATCGCCCCATGCAATCCTCCATTCGAGGTTGCAAGTCCGAAAATTTGGCCGCCGATAGGGAACGTAATTCCTCCATCATAACTCGTGAAACAAAATATTCCTGCCAACTTATTGTAACAAAAGTAGACAGCCTCTGAGTACAATGGGCTCAGTTGACCTAAACCTCCATATCCAGAATCGGTCCATGGGCCAGAGCCCAGTTTTATGTGGTCATTGAGGGGTGTTGGGCCGCTATCATATGGATTACCCAACCATGATTCACCATCGTTGTCGGACCAACCAATCCATGTGTGCGAAAGTCCCATCATGTGGATGTTGAAGACCCGGTCTGTCACTGGATCCACCCACCCGTAGGGGTCACTGGTGAATGGTGCTTGTGTTATGTCAGCAGTATTTTCCCATGTGAGGCCACCGTCACAGGAACGCATGGGTTTCTCCATGGCAATGAAAAACATGCAGCCACTTGAGGTGATGCCGATGCTCGGCTCCGGGCCATCTTCCGCAACATCGCTGAAGAAAAAGGACATGTCCAGAGGTGTGACTTCGATTGACATTCCTGAACCGTTGGTCACAAAGACACGAGAAGACTTCATGGGTTCTGATTCTGACTCGGGCTCCGGTTCAGTTTCCCCAAAACATCCTGCAAGAGAAAATGTGGCCATGAGCAGCGAGAGCAGAATTGCCTTGAAGCGCATGTTTGTCCGACTGAAGAGGGGGATAATGACCTTCCGCTTTCAGGATTTGAGAAAATAGCTCAATATTCATCCACAACTTGCTGATAGATGGCCTCGTAGGCTTCTGCATTATGTTCGTAAGTGTAATGGTCCAACACTCTAGCCCGCCCTCGTTCTGCTTGAGCAGAACGGCCTACAGGGTCATCGAGTGAGGCGATGACACTTCGTGCTAAATCTTCATGGTCGCCGCACGTGAACAAGCCCCCAACGGTTTCATCAATCATCTCGGTAAGAGGGGGTTGGTCAACCGTGACCACTGGTGTACCACTTGCGAGGGCTTCCAATGGGATGAGTCCTTGTCCCTCGTAATAAGAGGGATAAATCACCAAATCTGCAGAACGGAAATGAAGGGCAAGGTGCTCGAAACTCATTCCGGGAAGAATGGTAACAGCGTGTCCAACCCCCAATTTCTTGGCTTGCCGGAGCAGGGTCTTACGCATGTGCCCCCGTCCAATGACCACCAAGCGTGCTTGAGGATGCGCTTTGAGAATGGAGGGCATGGCCCGTAACAAGGTTCGATGTCCCTTTCTCGCCACCAAACGCCCAACAGCAAGGAGAAGCGGAGTCTGAGTATCTGCGAGCCCGGTTAGAGCAGCTTCATCTGCAGCCCCATATTTCGTTCGAATCGTTTCGTAGGCGAGATGTTCCTCTTCATTGTCATGGTTTGTTGGACGAAATACATGGTGATCAACACCGTACAGCACCGTTTCACAATGCCAGTCCTCGGGAGGTTGATACCAGCGCTCAAATTCTTGCTTTGTGGAGGTTGAAATCGCAACCGACACACTCGAACCTTCGATGCCTGCTTGCTCATATTTGGCGTACCATTTAGCAGTGAGTAGAATGGCGAGATCGTTGGGATTCTTCCATGTCGCAGCCTCGTTATGTTTGGCTGCTAATTTCATGCCTTCTCGTTCGCCAATCCAACTTCCATTCAGAGCTGAAACGACGGGTGCAATGTGCTCTTCGACCCAAGCATACTCCTTGACCGTCCAACTGACTAGGGGCAACAATGTGTGAACAACATCAACGGTTTTGGCTTGATTCAATCGCCTTAATGCGGTGAGTGCATGCTTCCCATACGAGCGTGTGAAAGCCATTGGAGCTTTCAGCCAAGGCACATGAAGCACATTGACGCCAGGTTGTTGAGGCGTGCGCTGAGAGTGGGTTCGTGTGATTATGGTGACCTCATGCCCCCTTGCAGCTAGATGCCCTGCGAGATGGAACACCACCGAGCCAATACCACCCCAACGAGGTGGATACTCGCCCGATACCATGGCGATGTGCATGCTCTTGACGGGGAAGAAGGCACATTTGAATGTCGTTACCGATGAGGGCCCCAGAGCCGTGCTTCCATGCAAACCTTTCAAATCCATGCCATGACTCGTGAAGTCATGGCCGATGTCCTTCCTGTCTCCGTCACTGTGTTGTTACCGACTCGAAATGAGGAGGAAGCCCTCGGTCCAACCATTGATGCTATTCCTCGGGATTGGTGCCAAGACCTTGAAATTATGATTGTTGATGGAAATTCAAGCGACCGCACACGTGAAATCGCTTTGGAAAAGGGAATTCGTGTGCATCTTGAAGACCGGAAAGGATACGGCAGAGCCTACCGAACGGGTTTTGACGTTGCCACAAACGATATCATTGTCACAATGGATGCTGACTGCACCTATCCAGCTGAACTTGTACCTGATTTGGTGAAACGTCTAATCGATGATGACTTGGATTTCATCACTTGCGATCGCCTCTCCCTCGCAGAAGATGGTTCAATGTCGGGCCTCCATGGATTTGGAAATTGGGTTCTCTCATTCACCGCCCGTGTTTTATTTGGTTACGGAATCAAAGACTCACAATCAGGGATGTGGGTGTTCAAGAAGTCAATGCTTGAAAATGAACGCCTACGCCCAACCAACGACGGTATGCCACTCAGTGAAGAAATGAAAATCATCACACGAAAGTTCCTTGGAAAGAAAAAGGCAGTTGAAATCTCTGTCCCATATCGACCTCGTGTCGGAGATGCAGAAATACACACTTGGGGCGATGGTTGGAAGAATTTGAAGTTCCTTTTTGCACGACGATTTGGTCTGAACAAAACACGCACGCCATGGGGCGGTCGGGACAGCAACCCTGATTCATTGAATGGGAATCTTCCAGAACAAAGCAAGTGAATTCACAATTGGTCCAATTCCTCTTGGACTTCATTGGTTCCATCCATGATGTTTTGTTCCAATTCTGGCACATCCACCTTGTCTGCATCTTTCACAGCCTGAGCAGGGGCCCTAAATGCGTCCCAAGACGTGATGAGATCCAGGTCAGCCATCGCCCGGCGACGGCGAGCGATCAGGAAGAGGACGAGGGCTGCACCACCCATGGTGGCAACAACGGAAGCAGTAAAAATCAGAATCCGTTGATCAGATTCTGCTTCTTCGACCACCAAACTACGTGATACTAAGTCGATGTTGGCATCATCACCAACACCGTCACGAGCGATGATTTTCAAACTCGGGCGCCCAACGGATTCCGGCCTCCAATCAAGAACGCCTTCCCACACTCCATCACCGTTCTTGTCGGAAAGATTCACTTCCCATTGTTGAATGTTCAATGTAAGATTGGCTCGAACGTCTTGAGTTGTGCCATCAGCATCGATTAAGCGTATGGATATTGCTAATTCATGCAGTTCATTTTCGTTAAATGTTGTTGCACTTAATGTCAGTGATTCACGGTCAAGTTCAGGCAAACTGGACTGGAGGGTGATGTTGACATGTTCCTCAACCCATTCACCTCGCGAATCCTCAATGTACAAAGAGAGGTGGTACTCCCCTGGAGCCCAATTCACAAACTCGTCCATTGAGCGTGTGGATATCACTTCGGGGAAGCTCAAGTCATCGGACCAGCGGCGCCATTGTCGCACGACCAAGTCATTGTCAGCATCGTAGGATGCCTCTTCGAGGGACACGATTTCACCAGGAGCCAAGGATTGGCGATTCGTCGGTGAAACGAGGCGAATGACTGGAGCTGATTCTTCAATGGTGAGAATAAAGAATTCATCTCGACTCAAACCGGTTTCGTCTTCCAAGGTCACGGTGAATAGATGTTCTCCAGCTGTTAAATTCAATGAGTGGATGGTGGCAGGATCTACATCGGTCAACAGGGGTTCTGTTTCAAGTGAGGAACGGAGAGTTAATGTGAATGTGTCTCCATCAAAATCCACACTCTCTGTTGCGTCGAAGAGGACGGTGTTGGATGATGGATGAGTTGACCCGTCAATGGGACTCACAAGGCCCAAAATCGGTGCAGAGGCATCCACGGTGACCGTCACCGAGGTGGTGACAAGTTCGTTGATTCCATCGTCCAAGGAGAGAGTGATTTCGTGGATGCCGGCGCTGAGGCGCTGGTCGAAGGTGAGCCAATCTTCGCCTTCAGGAGTCAAACGTCCATCGAGATCGCTGGTCCATGTTACCACCAAAAATTCTGAGCCTGTGGACGGTGTGAAGTCCACACAATGCCAAACACCCTCTTGAGGAAAGGTGTCACATGCAGCATCGTAATCGCCCGAACCGTTGGCTGAAAAGGCAATGATCTCCGAAGAATCGTAAATGAGCGCGCCGGGGGTCTCAATCACAGCCTTGGGTGGAGAATTGACAACGGTGAGCAGCATGGAAGTTGTTTTGCTCTGATTGGCATGTTCTGCTCGATTGTCCGTGACTTCCATTGTAATCGTGTGGACGCCTCGGGAGAGGTAGCCATCCCAGACTGAAGCAAGTGGCAAGAGGGGATCGGAAGATTCGGTTCCTTGATGCAACACACCGTCCAACGAGGAGGTGTAAGTGATGGAGAGGGCGTCGCCTTCTGGATCAACTGTTGAAGACCCGTCGAATGTTACCATTGCTTCGCTAAAATTACTCTCTCTGTTCACGGTAAAGGTCGGTTCAGGGATTTCGTTGTAGAGAATGACCGGGACGCTGTATGTGGCGTTGTTGCCTACCGCGTCCCAGGCTTGCACTGTGAGGGTAAAGGACGCCGGAGGATCATCGTCGACGTGGTCAAAGG
>Ga0209425_10003264_pt1 | contig 17333 bp, 16 predicted proteins | sample COG_05_FD_184749 | JGI IMG/M metagenome (GOLD analysis project Ga0209425, IMG submission 184749) | Pelagic Microbial community sample from North Sea - COGITO 998_met_05 (SPAdes) (version 2) | ecosystem: Environmental > Aquatic > Marine > Neritic zone/Coastal water | place: Helgoland, sampling...
TACAGTACGGAAAGATTGAGATATGATGGTTTTATATCAAAATTGCAAGAATTAAAAATTGCTCAAGACCCATCAATAACAATAATCGATAAAAGCGCATTTAATGTTAACAGATATCTAAACCATGCTCATAAAATTTTAAAAAACAGGAAAAAATTTACTGCTGTGTATGCTGGACATGATAGAATCGCTTTATTGTTTTATGCTGCTGCCAAAAATTTAGGACTCAACGTTCCAGAAGATTTCTCACTAGTCGGTTACGATAATATGCCTTTGACAACAGTTTCCTTAACGACTATGCATCAACCTATTTATGAAATGGGTCAAGAAAGTATAAAACTAATTGTAGCCAGAATAAATAACAGGTCAATTAAAACTAAAAATATTATACTGAAATCAAACCTAATAAAAAGAAATTCAGTAAAGAGTATTTAATGCGTCACCGAATAATTAATGTAGGACTTATTGGCTTGGGGCGTATCGGGAAAATGCATGCTAAAAATATCTGCGAAAAACTGCCTTTATTAGATTTAAAAGGTATAGCTGACCCAAAACCAGATCTAGATTTCATTCAAAACCTTGGAGAAATAACAGTACATAAAAATGCCCAAGAAATTATTTCTGATAAAAATATTGATGCTGTTATTATTTCTTCTCCAACGCCAACACATTTTAATCTGATTAAAAAATGCCTCAGAAACAATAAACATGTTTTCTGCGAAAAGCCTATTTCTTTTTCAAAAAACGAAATAAATGAGATCATTGACCTAATGGTTATTCAGAAATCATTTGTCCAAGTTGGATTAAATAGAAGGTTTGATGAAGAATTTATTTTATTAAAAGAAAAAATAAAAGAAGGCCTAATTGGTAAAACACAAATAATACACATTACAAACCATGATAGTACTATCCCAAGATTCAAGTTTTTAAAAACATCTGGTGGCATGCTGTTTGACCTTTGCATCCATGATTTTGATATGTTAACATTTATAACAGGTAAAAAAATAAAAGAAATATATGTTAATGGTTCTGTTTTCATAGAGCCAAGGTTAAAAGACATAAATGATATCGATAATGCAATAATTACCCTAGAGCTTACAAATGGAGTTTTATGCACTATTGATAGCTCAAGACAAACTCATTTTGGATATGATCAAAGAATTGAAGTTTTTGGCTCAAAAGGAATGATCTCTATTGACAACAAACCAAACCAGCTATTTTTATTAAGTGACGAATCAAGAACAATTAAATCAAAAATTAAAAAGTCTTTTGTTGAAAGATATGAATCTTCATATATCAATGAACTTGAACATTTTTATAAATGTGTAATAAGCGATAAAAGTCCAATCGTGGGTCCAGAAAGTATTTTAGATGCGATACATATTGCGACCGCAGGAACCAAATCGCTAGAGCTAAACAGACCTGTCATGGTGGAAAGATGAATAAAATTAATTTGGCCATTCTAGGGTTAGGTAGAATAGGGAAAGTGCATGCAGAAAATATTATTTCTTTAAATGAGTGTAATCTAAAAATTATAATTGACCCTGTATCAGATTTTGATAACAATTTCACTGACCTAGGTATAAAACAATCAAAACATTTTGATGATCTTTTAAATGAAAATGATATTGATGGTGTTATAATATGTTCACCATCTAAATACCACGTTAGCCAAATTAAAAGTCTCTCAGACTTGACAAAGAATATTTTTTGTGAAAAACCTTTAGGCTTATCTATCGAAGAAATCCTTGATGTTAAGTCACTAGTAACAAAAAAAAGTCTCAATCTGCATATAGGCTTTAACAGAAGATATGATCCGGATTTTTCTGAATTGAAAAGACATATTTTAAATAATGAGATTGGTGACTTGCATATGATCAAAATAACCTCTCGAGATCCCGCGCCACCACCAATTAGTTATATCAAAAAGTCTGGGGGAATATTCTTAGACATGACTATTCATGATTTTGATATGGTTAAATATTTATCTGGATCAGAAATAGCTGAATTGTATGTTAAAGGTGGCTGCTTTGTTGATCCAGAAATAGAAAAAGCGAACGATGTTGATACAGCTATTATTAATATGAGTTTAAAAAACGGTGTTTTAGCAACAATCAATAATTCAAGGCAGGCAGTTTATGGTTACGACCAACGAATCGAAGTTCTAGGTTCAAAGGGAGTTTTAAAAGTTGAAAATAAGCTTTTAAATAAAGTTGTAAAAGGGACAAAAGAAGGATTTATATCATCAAACCCTCAAAACTTTTTTATTGATAGATACGAACAATCATATAAAAAAGAATTATTGAATTTTGTACAATCAATAAAAGGCGACATTGTTGATTATGCAGATGCAGATGATGGTCTACATGCTCTTAAGGCAGGATTAGCCGCAAATAATTCATTATTAAACAACACTCCTTTCTTGGTTTAAATGATATGCTAAGAACAAAAAAAGAAAATGTTTTTAGCCTTGTTATTATTTTCATTTTCTTATCTTGCTCTGGTATAGAAAAACAAAAAGATAAACCATTAAAAAAAGTTTCAATTAATATGGTAACTCATGGCCAAGCAACTGATCCCTTTTGGAGCGTAGTTAGTAATGGCGCTAAAGACGCAGCTAAAGAACTTGGAATAGATTTTTATTATCAATCACCACAAAATTTTGATATGATAACCATGTCGCAAATAATTGATGCTGTTGTTTCAACTAACCCTGATGGTATCATTGTTTCTGTCCCAGACGTAGCAGCTTTAAAGAAGAGTATTTTAGCTGCATCAAAAAAAAATATACCTATCATCGTAATTAATGCTGGTAGCGAAATTATGGAAGAGGTTGATATCCTCACTTATGTAGGACAAAGTGAATATGAAGCAGGAATGAAAGCAGCAAAAGAATTAATAAAATACAATATTACAACTGCTCTATGTGTAAATCATGAAATTGGAAACATTAGCCTAGATAAGAGAGAACAGGGTTTTAGAAAAGTTTTAAAAGAAAATAATATTGATGTGAAAACAATACCTATTGATGCCTCAGATCCATCAATGGCTAGAGAAACAATTAGAGCATACCTCTCTATAAACAACACTATAGATGGAATACTAACGCTCGGTCCGCTTGGAGCAATACCCATTATGAGTTTATTAAAAACCGTTGATAAAGAAAAAAAAATCAAGTTAGCGACCTTTGATTTTACTCCTGAAATAATTGATGGTATTATGAATGATCAAATCGTTTTCGCTTTAGATCAGCAACAATATCTTCAAGGATACTTACCGGTTATATTAATGAATCTATATATAACCAATAAAAACACCCCCGCATTTGAAAAACTAGAAACGGGGCCTAGTATAATTAATATTAAAAATGCACAAGATGTATTGGCTTTGAGCAAAAAAGGGAAAAGATAATTTTATCTAAAAAAATATTTTCAAGACCAGAAACAGGTGCTTTACTCGGTCTCGTGTTCGTATGGTTATTTTTTGCGATTTTTGCTCATAACGGGTTCCTATCTATTTATGGTGTGAAGTCTTACCTCCAAGTTTCATCTGAAATTGGAATTCTTGCAGTAGGTGTTGCACTATTAATGATAGCTGGAGAATTTGATTTATCTATCGGGTCACTAATTGGTTTCTCAAGTATGTCAATAACATTACTAACAATCGAAGCAAATATGCCAATGCCTCTAGCATCTGTTTTGACTTTAATAATGACAATTTTTATTGGATATTGTAATGGTCTTACGGTCGTAAAAAGTGGCTTACCCTCTTTTATTATCACACTTGGATCTTTGTTTATTGTAAGGGGTTTAACCATTGCTGTAACAAAACTAATTACTGGTAGAACTCAAATTAGCGGAATTGATGAATCTAGTGGTTACGATTTTATGCATTCAATATTCAGCAGCAGCATAAAAATAGCTGATGTTAATTTTCCTGTATCAATCCTCTGGTGGATCTTATTTGTCTTTTTAGGATACTTTATGTTAAACCAAACACAAATAGGAAATTGGATCTTTGCTACCGGTGCGTCAAAAGAGAGTTCAAAACTAATGGGCATACCTATTAGAAAAATAAAGGTTTCACTTTTCATGTTAACCGCATTTTGTGCCTGGTTTATTGCGGTGATTCAAGTAACTACTTTTAATGGCGCTGATGTTTTAAGAGGTGAGCAAAAAGAATTTATTTCAATAATCGCAGCTGTGATTGGAGGGACCTTACTCACAGGTGGATATGGTTCAATCATTGGTGTTATGATAGGAGCTTTAATTTTTGGTATTGTAAAGCAGGGAATAATTTTTGCAGGTATTGACGCTGATTGGTTCCAAGTGTTTATGGGTGTGATGTTGGTTTCTGCCGTTTTAGTTAATGGCAGTTTTAAAAAAAAGTACATTCATGAATTCTAACAGACTAGATCTTCATAATATTTATAAAAACTTTGGGAACGTAAAAGCATTAAAAAATGTTTCTATGAGTACTAACTCTGGACAAATTAATTGCATCCTTGGCGATAACGGAGCGGGGAAATCAACCTTAGTAAATATTATTTCTGGAGTCTTTCAGCAAGATGAAGGAGACTATAAAATTAACGATGAAATCGTTTCTTTCTCTAGCCCTATGGAAGCAATGAATGCTGGTATATCAACAGTATATCAAAATTTAGCTATCATACCTATTATGAATATTTATAGAAATTTTTTTTTAGGCCAGGAACCAACAAAAAAAGGTTTTTTTAAAACCTTTGATAAAGAGTTTGCAACACGAACAACCATTGAACAGTTAGAAAAATTTGATATTAAAATAGAAAACCCTAAAAGAGCAGCTGGTACACTTTCAGGCGGTGAAAGACAAATACTCGCAATTGCGCGAGCACTATATTTTGGGGCGAAAATTCTCATTCTTGATGAACCTACTTCTGCTCTAGGGGTTAAAGAATCTAATAAAGTAGTAAATCAAATTATTTCACTTAAAAATCAAAATATTAATGTGATTCTCATTTCTCACAACATTGAGCAGGCATATATGCTCAGTGATAAATTTTTTATTATTAAAAATGGGGACATGATAGACCAGTTTGAAAAAAATCAAACATCTGTTAATGATTTGAGAAAAATTTTAGGAAAATAATTTATTTAATACAATGAAAGGGACAAAGTAAAAATGGAAAAAATAGGAGTAATTGGCCTTGGAAATATGGGTATGGGTATTGCAAAAAATGTAATCAATAACGGCTATAAAACAATGGGGTATGACCTACGTGATTCATGTTTAACAGAATTAAAAAAAAATGGTGGTGACGCTGCAGAAAGTGTAGAAAAAGTAGGAGAATCTTGTGATGTGGTTTTTGTAATGGTAATGAATGGAGATCAAGTTAAGGATGTTGTTACAAAACTATCACCAGGGTTAAAGAACAGAGGTACAATAATTATAACAGCAACTATTACACCAGAAGAAGTAAGAGTTGCTCATAAAATTGCGCAAGAAAACAATATAAAAATGATTGATAGTCCTGTTAGTGGAGGCCTGCAGGGAGCACACGAAGGGACATTAACACTTATGACAGCAGCAGAAAACGAAGTGTTTGATAAATACAAACCTATTCTAGAATCAATATCAAAAAATATGTTTCATGTGGGTGTTAACATTGGAGATGGCCAAACCGTAAAGGCATCTTTACAGGTTTTTATTGGCGCGACCTTCACAGCAATTTTTGAATCATTAGTTCTGGGTTCCAAAGCGGGAATCGATGGTAAAATTCTTTATGATGTTTTTAGCTCTAGTGGTGTAAGTAGTCCATTATTTAAAAATTGTGCCAGCTTAATAATGGATAGGAAATTTGAAAATACTGGAAGCCACATATCAACAATGCATAAAGACCTTGGCATAAGCATGAGTATGGCTAAACAAAATGGCGTTCCTATGTTTACGGCTGCCGCAGCGTATGAATTATTTCAAGCTGGAATTTCAATGTATCCGGAAGGTGATAATTGGTCTATTGTTAAATTGTTAGAAAAAATGTCTGATACAAAAGTTGAATGGTAATTAATTAATTTTTAAAAAAAATAAAGGAAGAGAAAATGGCAAAACTAGGTGTAATTACAGATGGAATAAGTACAGATTTTGAACACGCTTTAAAAATAATGAGTCAAAACAATTTAGATCAAGCAGAGCTACAATATCTGTGGGATAAAGAAGTTGGTGATTTTGATAAATCTGAAATTGATAAAATTGAAGAACTTTTAAAAAAATATAACATGGATGTGTCTTGTATCTCTCGTCATAATTTTGCAGGTGTTGGCGTACATGAAGTCAGTATTGGCGATGATACATACAACCATCATATGGAAAAATTAAAAGAGTGTATTGATATGGCCAAGAGATTCAATTCTCCATTGGTGAGAATAATGAGTTTTAGAAAAGAAATGGTTTTGTTTGGTGAGCACGGTGCAGAAAAATGGAATGTTAGTGATGGTGCCTGGAATAAATTAGTAGAACTTTTAACTCCTGTCGTTAAGTTAGCAAAAGAATCAAATATTATGCTTGTAGTTGAAACAGGAAACAACGCAATGATAACATCCTGTTTTCTAGGTAGAAAATTGATTGATGATTTAGATACAAAACATTTAAAAGTACTATGGGATCCTGCAAACGCTCTTTATTGTGGAGAAAATCCAAGTAAGAATGCATTAGATTCCATGGAAGGCGGGTACCTTGGTCATGTGCACATGAAAGATGTTGAAGTTTCTATTCATCAGGCGAAAATTAAATGTGTAGCGCTTGGTGAAGGGCAAATGGCACCTCACCTACAGACAATATCAGAACGATTGGACCAAATAGGTTATGATGGTTCCATGTCTTTAGAGAGTGTTTACAGACCAACCGAAGGAAATTTTGAAGATGGCTTTAATGCCTCCATAACAAAATTCAAAAATCTGTATTCGTAAAAAGGAAGGGTTACTTTAGAATGATTATAAAAAATAATATATGTCTTCAAATTGCACATTTAACTCTGTTTTGTTTAGTACTACAGTTTTTTAATTCGTGTACAACAAGCGATAAGGGGTATGTTTTTAAATATTCTAATGAACAACCCGAGACAGCGATACGTAGTCAATCAATGCTTTTTTTTAAAGAGAGACTTGAAAAGGAATCGGATGGTAAAATTAAAGTAGACCTGTTTTTTAGTGGAGTACTTGGTAACGAAAGAGAACTTATGGACCTTGTTTCAACTGGTGCTCTCCAAGGCACTAGGGGAGGGTTTTTTAATGACGTTAATCCAAAGTTTAATTTACTCACGCTTCCTTTTCTTGTTTCTAATTGGGATGAAGCATCAAATTTAGTGAACAGTTCTTTGATGAAAACTATAAACGCTGGGTCTAGAACCAATGGCTTTCATGTTCCGGCAACAGGGATATCACAAGGATTTCGAGCTCACACAAATAATAAAAAACCAATTTTAACTCCACGTGACTTTAAAGGTTTAAAAATGAGAGTTCCAATGCAAGAAGTTTTCATTCAGACAGCTCGGGCTTTCGGTGCAAACCCGCAGGAATTAGCAGCTATTGATATTTATCAAGCACTACAAACCGGTGTTATTGATGGTCAAGATAATCCACCATCTAATATATGGGATTTTAAAATGTATGAAGTTTCAAAATACCTTACAGTTACAAACTACGCAACAGGACCAGATCCTTTCATAGTTAACCTGAAATGGTATAATACGCTTCCACCTGAATTGAAAATTATTTTTGATAGAGTAGCGAAAGAGGCTATTGCTAAAAGCGATCAAATGAATAGAGAAAAAGAATCTGAATATCTAGATATGTTATCAAAACACTTAAAAATAAATTACATATCCGGAAAAGATCTGATTCCGTTTCAGGATGCAGTTAAGCCAGTTTATAATTATTTTATAAATAAAGGAATGTTTACAATGGCTGAGATTAAAGAGGCACAAAAAATTGCTAAGCAAAAAAACTAACACATTAAAAAGAACAAAAACCATATTCTAAACTCCACAAAAAACAATTTCTTAATTATAAGTAGGTACTTAGAAAAAACTTTAATTGGTTTGCTGTTTTTTGTGTTTTCAATAACATTTATTCTTGTCTTTTTAAGGTATGTTCTTAATCAGTCTATAACGGGGGCAAATGAAATTGTAACAATTTTATTTATTTATACTACGGCTATTGGTTCAGCAATATCTATTGATAAAAACGAACATATTTCAATTGATATACTTGTTAATTATTTAAGTTTAAGGAATCAAAAAATAATCAAAACAGTACAACTGCTTTTGCTGGTTTTTCTACATATAACAATATTTGTATACTGTTTAGACTGGATTAAAACAGCGGGTGGATATCTAATGCCAGCTACTGGTCTTCCAAGAATAATTACTATCGCAAGTATTCCTATTTGCTGTTTATTATCTATTTTATATTGTATTAATGCTGCTGGAAGACTCTTTACCAAACTCAGTGTGAGTGATAAAAACTAAAATATGATAGTTTTATTATTTAGTCTATTTGCTTTTTTAGCAATTGGTGTTCCAATTGCATTTTCACTTGGACTTTCAACAACATTATATTTTATAATATTTAATAAAGACTTATTACAAGTTGTCCCTCAAATGTTATTTGCCGGGATGGACTCTTATACATTAATTGCTCTACCACTTTTTATTTTAATGGGACAATTAATGAATGAAAGTAAAATAACGTCCAGACTAATTGATTATTGCTTAATCTTTATTGGTAACATAAGAGGAGGACTTGGAATAGTAAATGTTATTTCTAGTATGCTCTTTGGTGGAATATCTGGTTCTTCTGTTTCTGACACAGCTTCTATCGGATCAATTTTAATTCCAGAAATGAAAAAACGCGGTTACCCAGAAGAATACGCTGCTGGACTTACAGTTGCTTCTTCTACAATGGGTATGATAATACCTCCCAGTATACCAATGGTCCTTTATGCCGTGACAGCACAGGAATCTGTGGGAAGATTATTTCTCGGAGGAGTGTTTCCAGGAATTATGGTAGGTGTTTTCCAACTCTTAATAACAATTGTGATTTCAAATAAAAATTGTTTCCCAAGAGAAAATAAAATTGTTTCTTTTGACACCATATTAAAAATGACAGCAAAAAACTCTTATATATTATTTATGCCTTTTTTTGTTGTTGGATCTGTGATTCTTGGAATAGCCACCCCAACAGAATCCGCGGCTCTAGGTGTCTTTTATGCTTTAATAATTGGTTTGTTTTTAATTAAAAGTCTGAATTTAAAACGAATTGTAAAAGCATTAAAAAGTGCTGTCTTAACAAGCGCAAAGATTATGATTATTATTGCTTTTTCCAAAATTTTTATATGGGTCCTCGCTTTCGAAAGGGTACCAGATGAGCTGTCTGAAACAATATCTTCCTTAGGTTTAAATTCTACAAGCATGCTTTTATTGTTCGTTGTTATAATATTGATTTCAGGAACATTTATTGACGTTAGTCCAGCCATTTTATTGTTTACTCCTGTTTTTTTGCCAAGCATAATTCAATTAGGAGTGTCCCCGGTTTTGTTCGGAGTTGTTTTAGTCATTGGTCTTGCAGTTGGCGCCTGCACACCTCCTGTTGGTAACTGCTTGAATGTCTGTGCAATTATAACGGGGCTTAGTATTGGAAAGATTTTTAAAGGTGCTGCACCTTTTTTAATCGCAAACGTCGTTACGTTAATTATTATTGTACTGTTCCCCAAAATCGTTACTTGGTTACCAGAAGCAATAATGAAATAAAATTTATAAAAACAAATAAGGATTGAATAAAATGGAATATGACATAACACTAATAGGTAATTACACTAAAGATAAAATTGTAACACCAACGGAAACGAAATATGTTGATGGTGGTGGTTTTAACTATGGCGCACACGCTGCCATTGCCTTAGGTGCAAAAACTGCCGCAATTACTCGCTTAAAAGAAAGTGACAAACACGTGGTTGATAATTTAGTAAGTACTGGTGTTGATGCATTTCCTACCTATACAAAAAATTCAACTCATATGGAGCTTATATATCCAACAGATGATTTCGACGATAGAGTTTTAGTTATGCCTAAGTCAGCTGGATCGTTCACATCAGATCAATTTAAAAATATTAAGTCTAAAGTTTTTTTAGTAAATGCTTCAATTAGAGATGAGTTCAAAGTTGAAACATTAGTTGATCTGAAAAAAAAAGGATCTCTAATTGGAATAGATTTGCAAGGTTTCATTAGAACTATAGACAAGAATAATATTTTAATAAACAGTAATTGGAAAGAAAAAGAAGAAGCTTTAGGGTTAACGCATTATTTAAAAGCGGATGGTGTTGAAGCAGAGTTTTTAACGGGAGAATCAGATTTAATATCAGCAGCTAAAATTTTAAAATCTTATGGACCTAAAGAAGTTATAATTACACACAAAGACGGCGTTCTTGTTTATGATGGTGAAAACATTTACCAAGAGCCATTCATTCTTGATAAAATTATTGGTCGTAGTGGAAGGGGTGATACTTGTGGCGCGAGCTATGTTTATAAACGCTTAACATTAAACCCAAAAAATTCAATTAAATGGGCTGCTGCTGCAACTAGTTTAAAAATGGAATCAGATACTCCTCTTAAAAACACAATGCATGAAATTGAAAATAGAGTAAGTAAATATAAATGATTAAATAAGCTAAGTTAAACTATGCTAACCTTAATATATCTTTTAATAACAATTGTATTTATTGTCCTTTCTACAGCTAAATACAAGATTCACCCTTTCTTAACTCTACTTATTGCTTCTTTAGGAATGGGCGTATTGAGTGGTTTAGATGTTGATTTTGTTATTAAGACTGTTTCAGAAGGTTTTGGAAACACCTTAAAAAGTATAGGAATTATAATTGCGTGTGGTTCAATTATTGGTACTTTTTTAGAAAAAACAGGTGCTGCAAAATCTATAGCTAACAAACTTTTACAAGTTATTGGAAATAAAAACTCTGCTTTAGCAATGAATTTAACTGGAAGCATCGTATCTATTCCCGTGTTTTGCGATTCAGGTTTTGTCATACTTTCCACATTAAATAATGCAATAAACAAAAAAACCGGTATATCACTTTCCGTGCTGGGCACATCTCTTGCTGCTGGATTATACGCAACTCATGTGTTTGTACCTCCAACCCCTGGGCCTTTAGCAGCAGCATCTATAATTGGTGCAGATGTAGGGCTTGTTTTAATTTTTGGTTTGTTAATTGCAATTCCAGTATCAATAGTTGGTTGGGTTTGGGCATCATATTACTGTTCTAGGTTTTCGATAAATCAAAAAATTGATAATGACGATCTCAATATTGAAACTAAAAACAATATAAAGCTAACAATGTCAATTCTACCTATCATTGTTCCCATTGTGCTCATTACGCTTAAATCAATAATTAATCACCCAGCTGTGGAATTAGAAAACCTATTTATCAATAATGTTATCTCTTTTTGTGGACACCCAATTATAGCAATTCTCTTTGGGGTTTTTATCGCGATGTTTTCTGCTACTAATTTTTCATTGGAGCAACATTTTGATTGGGTTTCTAATGCTCTCAAATCAGCAGGTGGTATAATACTTATTACTGGTGCTGGTGGTGCTTTTGGTAATATTTTAAGAGCAACATCACTTGGAGATACTATAAGTCAAAGTCTTTTGAGTTTTGAAGTAGGACTCCTCTTACCGTTCATTATTGCTGCTTTTTTAAAAACAGCACAGGGGTCATCAACTGTATCAATTATTACCACGTCAGCGATGGTTTTACCATTACTAGATTCGCTAGGCTTATCAAGTGAAATGGGTAAAGTGCTTACAGTGCTTTCAATTGGTGCTGGCGCAATGACTGTTAGTCATCTAAACGATAGTTATTTTTGGATAGTATCTCAGTTTTCAAACATGAATACTAAGACAGCATTACATTGTCATACTGCGTCAACACTATTACAAGGTTTAACGAGTATTGTTTTGATAAAAATCATATCACTATTTTTATTAGTATAATATCATACGTTTGTCGTTTTACTTATATCTGTAATTATTCCGCTAATCCCTAAGTTTTTACAGAAAGCAATAGAAGATTTTGAATTTACAGTCCAAGTATTAATAAAAATATTTCTCTTCTTACATATACTTATTAGGTCTTTATTTAAAAAATCTGCTCTTGGGTGTATACAATCAGGATGACAAAAGTTCATCCATTTTAACATATTTATATTTTCAATTAAAAACCCCGTTTTAACATACGGTATTAACCATCTTGAGTAAAAAACTATAAGAGGATTAAAAGAGGATATTAAAATGTTTTGTCTTATTCTATTTTTTTTTAAAAATGTTTTAAGCGCCGAAATTGTAGAGAAGTCAAAAAGACCTGAAAACTTAATTTCTATATTTAGCCTAATATTGTCTGATATATTATTGAAAACGTCTTCTATCTTTGGGATGTTTTTTTGATTGCTGGGGTGAGAAAATACTCCTGTTTTTATTTTATCTAATTTTGTTGAAATCATTTGGTGTATGTATCCTGACGAATCTGTTTCCTGCTCAAGTTGATGATTATGAGAACAATATAACACACCATCTTTTGAAGAAATTATATCGAGTTCTATACCACTAAAACCTCTTTCTTCAGATTCTTTATATGCCTCTAACGTGTTTTCTGGATAATCATTGGTAACACCTCTATGAGAAAACAACATCGGTTCTGAGGAATAAAAGTCTTTCATTCCTCGACCACTCCAATATCTTAAATAACTAACAATTATTAATAAAAGAATAAAACAAATTAAAATCATTTTAAAGGCAGGAGTGTTAACCTTCTAAATTCTTTGCTTTCCCTTATATATGTTTCGTCAAACCAAGTGGTCCTATATTTACCACTATGATATAAATCAGCTTGGTCATCATAATGTTTGCTGTTGTATAGACCTGATTGACCCGTGGGAATAATTTGTTGTGTCCCATTCAAATTACTAAAATCTACTACACGCCTCATTGAAGCACCTGCTGTTTGAGCATAAGGTTTGCTAAAAGAATAAGACCCGGCGTTTGGTGATTTATCTGAACCGCCGGAGAGATATGGACCAACATTAAAATCAAATATCCAATCTAAAACTTTCTTACTACCCATTTTGTGCTCGTGTTTTAAGTAGTGAGCTCTCCCCCATTCCCAGTTTTTCATGTTGTGCCCTACGATATTTTCAATGTCTTCTATACCATTAATGAATGATTTTTTTAATACCTCTTCAAGCGTTTCTATTTTTTCTTTTGTTCTTATGTCGTCTACCCATGAAGAAGAACCGTCTGCCAAAATTTTCCTTAAACTTCTACTGTGTAAATACTTCATAGATGTAAAAGCTTCTAAATATTTATCGCCCAGTAAAGATAGCTCATCGCCAAATAATTCAATCACTAATTGACGAAGAACAGAGTGAAATATAAGCGCACCTTTTGAATCAGGGCTTTCAATAAAATCCCAATCCTTAAGTATTTCCATAGACTTATTAATTTTTTCGTTTTCCTGTGTAATGTTTACTGATAGAAAGTATGGTGTGATTTCTTTAGCAAATAAAGAGGTGTAGTCAAGTTGAACTGATTTCATATCATCAACACTTGCCCTGCTTAAGGTGTCAAGTCGAGATACAATCTGTTGTGCTCTACTGGGGTCAGCCCACAAGCCACTTATATAGTATGGGAATTTGTCATCGATTGTTTTATTGTTGGCAGTCGCTATATACCCCGACTCAGGATTAAACAAATAAGGCATTTCTTTATATGGAACTCTCCCCTCCCAGTCAAAATCGGGATCATGACCCGGCCTAGGTATAAGACTTGAGCCTTCTTTTCTAATCGGAACGTAAACAGCGGGTCTCCAACCTATATTACCAAATACATCTGCGTAGACAATATTTTGACCGGGAACACCATAATTTTTTACGGCTTTAGAAAAATCATCCCAGTTTTTTGAAGTCGCCAAACCAAATAACCCGTCAATTTCTTTTGTTAACCAATTACCCGTCCAAGCCATGGAGAGCGCAACGGTATCCTCATTTATTAGACTGTGTACATCCGTGATAATTGGTCCATGGTGTGTTAACCTAATTGTAATTGTTGTGTCCTTATCATTTTTTAAAGGTATTTTTTCTTTAATCACCACCATATCTTGATAGCTATCATTGTATAAATATTGATTTTTGTTTTTTGGGTTTATTGATTCAATAAAAAAATCCATATCGTCAACCATTGAATTTGTTAAACCCCAAGCCATATGTTCGTTTTGACCAATAATTGGCATAGGGATGCCAGCTAGACAAAGACCGCTTACATTGAATCGGCCGCCTTTTAAATGCATTTCATACCACCTTGGAGGCTGTGTGAATTTTAAATGTGGATCATTCGCTAAAAGAGGTTTACCGGATTCAGTTCGAGTACCCGATACAACCCAGTTATTAGAACCGGAAACGGAAGAATTATAACCAAGTAGTTTTTCAAGTAATAATTCTTGATCCATGATTTTTGAAAAAGAAATATTATTAACTGTTTGTGTTTTTTTAGTTATAGTTGGATGATTATCGGCATAATATGGATATACTTCTTTTAGTTTTTCTTTTCCAAAATAATTCTCAATTGCTCCAAACACAATTTCTGGCTTCCATGAGGATGACATTTCTCGAGCCATCATTCTTGCATATCCCGTAACAATAGAGGGGTTCCAAATAGGTGGCTTTAATTGAAGTATTTTAAATTCAATTGGCAAGTCGTCGTACACCTCGTCAATTCGGTAATTTATACCTGCACAAAATGCGTTTATCAAAGAGACTGTTTCAGGATCTAGTTCTTTAACTAGTTTTTTAGCTGTGTCGTGTATTCTCCAGGTTCTAAGGTAAATATCACTTTCAAGTAATTCATCTCCCAGGGCATATGATAATTCTCCCCTAACAGAAAAATTAACTATCGACATTTGAAACAGTCTGTCTCTAGCAGCGTAATAACCGGCGGCATAAAATAAATCTTCTTCGTTTTGAGCAAAAAGATGAGGTACACCAAAATTATCCGTATAAATATCTACAGAATTATTAAGACCAGCTATTGAGTGATGACCTTCATATTTTGGTGTTGGATGAATAAAATACCAATATATTATCGAAATAATAAATATTATCGTTATAGTGATAAGTTTGTTTTTCATTTGCAGATCATTTGATTTACAATAGGACTTTACTCTTTTTTGTGAATTGTTAATAGAACTCTTTTATCGGGATCAATTCTTATTTTGTTGTATTGAGGAATTGCTATCATTATTGGTTCATTTGTTAAAACTAGTTTTTTTTTAGTAAATCCGATATTTGATTTATAAAAAACTTCAACTGGCATTGAAAAATCACTGTTTTCCCAATGAAGCTCAACAAACGTATGATTTGATCCGTGACTAATTTTTTGATTAATTATAGGGTATTGGTTTTCATATAGATATACTTTAAAAAACCAATCAATATTTGTTTCTATTACGCTATGAACAATATCAATAAAATCACTAGTTGTTATCTGGTTATTAGGCAGGTCTTTTTTTGAATGTAATAATTCTTTTAAGATTTTAAAAAATTTTTCATCTCCAACTAAATATCGAAGCATATGCAAAACAAAAGCCCCTTTATAATATGGATCCAAACCGAAAATTTGACTCATCGTAGAGTTTCTTTCTAAAACGATAGGTTTGCTTAGTGGTATTTTTTTTGAAATATTTTTAGTAAAAAAAGAATTGTATTCTTCATAACCATATTTTTCTTCAATATATAAGGCTTCGCAATAAACGGCAAAACCTTCATGTATCCAAAAATCCGACCAATCACTAACGCTTAAATAATTTCCCCACCACTCGTGAGCCATTTCATGAAACAATAAAAAGTCATATCCTTTTTCGTTTTTTTTATAAGCGTTTCCATATGCAATCATAGTTTGATGTTCCATGCCAAAATATGGTGTATTAACAAGTCCCAATTTTTCTTCAATCCATGGGAACTGTCCGAAGTTTCTAGTAAAAAACTCAACAAATATTTCGACCTGATCTAATAGTTTTTCAGCGCCTTCTAAATTTTCTTTCAGCACATAAAACTGAACCCTTAAAGGTTTTCCTAAAGAAGGAACAATTCTTTCGATTAACTCAAAGTGCCCAACTGTAAAATTTATATTATATGGATTAATACTATATTTTGTACTCCAATGCCATGTTGTCCATTTATTTTTATGTTCTTTTACACTTTGAAGGCTTCCATTAGATGCTACAGATAGTGGTTTTGGAACAGTAATACGGATTTCAGCGCTTTCCGGTTCATCACTTGGGTGCTCTTTAGATGGATACCAAAGATGAGAGCCGTTAGCCTGACAAGAAACACCAATCCAAGGGTAACCATCCTTGCTTTTACTCCACGTAAACCCGCCACTCCATGGAGGGTTTTCCGCTATTGGAGGTTTTCCCTTGTATTCTACAGTAACTAAAATTGTAGAATTAGTTTCGATGTCTTGAGCCTTTATAAAAATAGTATTATCACGATGTTTAAAAGGAGTTGTAACACCATCTATCATTACTTTTGATATAAAATATTGATTTAATAAATCTAACTCTATAAATCTTACTTCATCAATTACCTTAATTTTAATGTCAACATACCCTGATATCATTTTTCTTTTTGGGTCAATTTTTAGCCTTATGTCATAATGCCTAACATCTACTCCTAATTGATTCTTACTTAATTTTCCACCGGAAGTTATATCTATAGAAAACCCTAATGATAAGAAACTCAATATCAATAACAATCTTCTCATGGTTTAATTATTTTATATTGATATTGATAAATCCCAACCTGCTTAGAGACCTCAACTAGATTAACAAATCTAAGTTTTGAGCTTTTTACTTTATCAGAAAAAAGAGAAACACCTTCACCAAATATTTGTGGGTGCGGTGTAATGTAAATGTCAGTTAAAAAAGGGTAAAACCTAGAATACGTTTTACCACCACCAACAATAAAACATTTCTTTGATGAAATATTCTTTAAAACATCTCTTGGTCTATCATTTCTTTTTACTACTATTATATCTCGACCTTTTAATTCATTGGTTATCGTTTTTTTAGTATTGGATCCCATAATAATTGGATATCCCATCGTCTGCTTTTTAAAAAGCGATAGGTCTTTTGTCCAGGTTGTTATTTCGTTACTATGTCTAGCAATAAAGCCATCTACTGTCACTGCTGCAATTAGTATAATTTCAGATGGCAAAATTATAATACGGTTGAGTTAA
>Ga0209425_10003270_pt1 | contig 17314 bp, 13 predicted proteins | sample COG_05_FD_184749 | JGI IMG/M metagenome (GOLD analysis project Ga0209425, IMG submission 184749) | Pelagic Microbial community sample from North Sea - COGITO 998_met_05 (SPAdes) (version 2) | ecosystem: Environmental > Aquatic > Marine > Neritic zone/Coastal water | place: Helgoland, sampling...
AGTGCCTATGATAAGCCTAGAGACAACTACTCTGTTGGGAATTCATCGGTATCTAGCTGGCCCACAGTGTCAAGTAGTGATGTCAGTGCCTATGATAAGACTAGAGACAACTACTCTGTTGGGAATTCATCGGTATCTAGTTGGACCACTGTGTCAAGTAGTGATGTCAGTGCCTATGATAAGCCTAGAGAATACGAAGGTCTAGGCTTCGTACATGACGATGATGTTGATAATACAATTTGATCTTCAAACAATTCATTATTATATCTCTAAATGAAATATAATAATAAAAATGGTTTATACGACGAATACACATTTAAGATACTTCTGGATATTGAAATAAGTCAGGGTTTTCGCCTCATCGCTATCCTTTTCCATCTCTAATAACTCAAGTAGAGTATCATCTAGCACGATTTTCCTTCTATCTTTAGGATTCTGTAGATCATTTTCCTTGATATATGCATAAACAAACCTAGTAACTTCAATCCTTGAATGCTTTGAATCCTTTTCCCATTTCGCAAATTCAATCATCTTATCGGAAACAGGTACTTCTTTTGATAGTGTCGAGGTCCTATTACCCTTCTTTTCTGTTGATCTCTTGCCTTTCTTGTTTAGAAGCCTTTGAGTGTCCTTGGATACTGTACGAAGCTTAGATCGAATACTTTGAAGAGTCCTTACACCAGGGGTCTTTTTATCTTCAATTAGATCCGTGATCTGATCGATAAGTTCAGTAAGCACATTATTAACATTCTCTGGAGTGGCGACTCGTCTGGGTTTACGTGTCTTCTGTGGCGGTGGGACAGCGATGTTGGTAGCAGATGGGTCAGGTTTAGGGAGAGTTAGATCGGACATGATATATGTTTATACGTTTATACTTTAGTTTTAAATCTGTATTTATAAATAAAAGGGATTAATATAAGAATATACATTCTTATATTAAATTATTCATATGAGTCTTGTCCAGATTATCGATACGTTGGAGGGAAAGGTCATTGTACTCTATAACGAGAAAACATCTAGACTTTTCTATAGAGGAGAGTATGACATCGAAACTGAGCAGGTTTGTTTTGTAGACTGTAGCAATTATCCCAAGTTATTAAATAAGGGCGAATGGGACTATGATATCTTTGACAAGGGATTTAAGGAAGACGAAAGCGACATTGAGAAAAAATTCGTTCTCGCAAAGGAAGCCAAGTTCTATAACCTTTAGAATTGACGAATAGGTGCATATCTGCGCTGCCATGAATTAGTGTTAATCTTCTTCATTTGCGATCCCATTAAACTTTCACGATGTTCAATAGTATCTCTCATAAACTGTGTCTCTGCCAGTCCTCTAGCATTCTTCTCGAGAGGGGTCCTGATATAGTCTGGAAGTACTGCTCCCATAGGTGTAGCAAAATCGAAGTTATCAATCTTACTTCTTACTATATAATTAGGTTGTCTGATAGCATCCACATCCCCATAGTAGTATCTAACCTGTCCAAGTTGTTGATCTACATAGCTTCTGTATCCATCTCCGGCGCCTGTCAATCGAGGGTCGTAGATATCTGATTCTGCTACAGTACCTGGGGCAGCTTCAAGATTAGAGTATTTCTGAGACCAACTGTTCCTTGTAGGGTTCTCCTCTCTTCTATTTTTACTCTCATTATCTCTCACTAATTGGGGATCGATACGGGTGAATGTTACATTGGTGTCATTGTTCAAGTATCCATCTCCATCAGCAACATCTCTATGAGTCTTCTCGACATACTGATATTCGGGTAGATATGATATACCTATATTATCATTAATAGGTTCAACAAAATCGTTCCTATATGACATACCTGGTTGAATTCTAGAGGTGTGTATATCATTTTTATATAAGTCGAGAGGTCCAGGACCCTGTTTACCATAATCTCGGAGAGAAAGATTACTTGATTGCTGGAATTGATTCGGGTTAATACTATACCCCATAGTATCATAGCCGGTATTCCCCATTAAAGAGTTCTTGAATCCACTTCTATAGTCAGCATTCTTAAGCGCTACCTCAGAATTTGATGGGACGATTAGATTAGATCTGAGGTTCGGATTTGAGAACGCATCAACGTTTCCAAGAGCACTTCTCTGAGCATCTACATCCTTTGATTGTGTAAACCCTTCGCTCCTTCCGCCTCCAATGTACTGAAGAGCGTTCTGTATCACATCTGTACCCCTCTCTTTAATATTATTCGCGTTTTCTAAGAAAGTAGTACTGCTCATAATACCTTCATTATTACTATTATTAGAATGTCTCCATCTGTTAGTAGGATCGGGAGTATTACCAATAGAAAGGAATGGTTCATTATTATTACTATTATTAGGATGTCTCCATATGTTAGTAGGATCGGGAGTATTACCAATAGAAAGGAATGGTTCGATATTGACAATGCGTTGTGTATTGATTCCGGACTTCACAGCAGATACGCTATCATTCCATGCGTCAAAATCATTTAATCTATTCGACATAACAGGAGGTACCATTGTTTTTGGATTTGGAGGTCCGTGTTGTGCAAGATTATGTCCTCTTTGGTAAGTGGCTCTATTCGACATAATTTGTTTATAGAACAGAAAAAGTAATTCAAGTAAAAAATAAATAATAAAACCCCCTTTTAGATATTATCGAATGCTTTAAACTTAACATTTGGTCATTTATTATTTAACATGATAACTCGTAAAACAAAAAATGGAATCATCGCTACTTGATTCATATATACATGATTTTTTGCGTACTGGTCAGACAGATAACGACTTACTAAAGGATATCGAAGATCGTTCATGGTATGGTCTGATATGTCTCTACCTTAGAAATTGTAGTAGAAGATATCGCTACAATGCAGAGACTAGCAGAAAGATCATCACACACCTGCATGAAAACTCTTCTAAATTAAAAATTAATCAAGGGGTTGATCATAACTGGAGTACAGACCCGATTACCACAGCGTGTTTTTATGGAGAGGAGACTATAATGGACTGTCTTATCGATTTAGGTTATGCAGTTCATTCCAACGTTCTACATAGTATTGCACTAAATGGAACAATGGAAAAGCACCTAGGAAGAATCATAGATGAAGGGATGAATGTTAATAGCTTGGATAGTATTGGAAGGACGCCTTTAGATATTTCATTTAACCTGGGAGGTCGTTCAGATCAAATTAAATTACTCGTTTCTAAAGGGGGTAAAGTCAACTTTTCATATGATAGAATTGATAGCAAATCTATATGTAAAGGATTTGATATATTAATGAATGAAGATTTGTTTATTGAAATATACGATACATTACGAAATGTCTACGGGATGACATCTGACATCGTTAGGATAATTACAGATTATCACACGTTCGAAGGAATGTGTGAATCATCTATCCTAAAATTGATACAACTTAATAATGTTTATGTTACATGATCGGGTCGTATCATAAATAATTAATATTGATAAAAATATATATATATAGAAAAATGTCGCTCATACAGAAATTGTTTGGTGCTTCGAGGGATCTATCCGATTTGCAGAATTATGTTCCTGAATATTGGTCAAGTAACTATAAGACAGCTTTCAGGTATCTATTCACAGATAGACCCAACCTCGGGAGGTGGTCTAAGTTGGCCAATGATACTGTAGAACTCGAAAATGGTCTCGCTGATTATATAACAACCACTGAAGCGTTCGATTTTCTTATTGATAACAGGGAAAGTCTTACGATGGATAGTGTATATTATTTGGCTCTTGATATGGCGGGAGGGTCTAAGTCAATGTCCGCATTTTTCCTATTTGTTCAAGGTCCCCTCCAAAAGATAACTTATAGTGATTATTACAATCGTCTTACCAAGGATACGCCCACAGAACTGACGGATACATATACCTATATCTTGAATCAAACAGCATTCGAATATCTTATCAACAATAGAAGCAGGATGAGTGTCGAAGGGATAATCCAATATGCTAGTAATTTGAAACAGATCGAAGGGCGAATGTCAAGATCGATCAAATTAAGACAATTCAAGGCTTCTGCAGGAAAATTCTTTGGCGCGACTGTAGACACATGTAATGTCGATACAATGAACAACCCGGAGTGCGCGTGTTGGAAACAGGCACACATATATCAAGAGGTTATGGAGATTCACCAGAATGAGCTCAAGAAGTACGAAGACGAAAAGAATGCGTATAACGAAAACAAAAAGGAATTGGCAGCATGGGAACAAAAGCAAATAGCAGCAGCAGGCCTTTTTGCAGATGCTAGATTAGGTATTTGTGCTCAGGAATGCAAAAAAACATGCGACTGTTGTACTAACTCACTTGCTGATAAGAATAAAGCATGCTTTACAGGTAGCAATAAAACCGCAGGACACGTAAGAAATCGTCTCACAGGGTCATCGGGAGATCCTGCCATCTCCGGTAATAATTTATTCGGATTCACAGCAAGTGATATAAAAGATACCAGTACACATGGTATCCATCATTCAGGAATTGTATTACAATATACAAAAGATTTAAACGCCATTGAACATCCCAATGCTGAATGTCAATCTGAATGGAGAGGTAAGACAAATTACTATGTAAATAAAGGAAAAAGTTGGCCCCAGTCGGTAAAAACGGGATTAAATGGTGCAAAGAAATCCAAATGTAAGGGTATGGAAGTTACTCAATCTCAAATAGACCATGCTATCTGGGTCATGATTCCTAAAATCAACCGAGGAAATGACAAGGATTATTTCGCATTCATACAGCAAAGTGGAGGATGCTCAAATAGTAAATGTAAGATATACATGAAACTTAGTGATCGTGGTCAAAAGGCAGCAATGAATCAGTGGCTTCAGGTCTATATAAAACCAGAAAATATGCTTGAACCCTCTCCCCCCATCCCTCCCACAACCACTATTCAATGCTGCTCTAATACAATTGACTGCGGTAGTAGCAACAATTGTAATCTTTCTAACTTAAATCAGGGATGTAATCAAGAAGTTGTTGTTGTAGACGATCAGAGTCAGGAGGATAAAGTGGAAGAAAAGGTAGACGAGAATATTGATGATGATACACTGGACGACGTTTTGAATAATAGCGACACTGATTCTGATACAGACGAACCTCCTGTTGAACCTCCTGTTGAACCTCCTGTTGAACCTCCTGTTGAACCTCCTGTTGAACCTCCTGTTGATCCTATCGTTGATCCTCCTATTGATCCTGTCGTATCTGACTCTGACGATGACTCTGACGATGACTCTGACGATGACTCTGACGATGACTCTGACGATGACGATGACGACGATGATGACGACGATGATTATTTTTACATCGAAGAATTAAATCTGAAACTACACAAAGGAATGACGTATGGACTACTGGTTATCTTTGTTTGTATAATCATTGCATTATTCGCGATTGCGATGAATTAGTACTGTCTATAGGATAAGTTTATATGTATTATCTAATGATATAATAGTAATACTATTATATTATCAAAAAGTCGCGAAGTATGACAAAAAAACAATACCTATTTCAATAATGACGGGGCGTTAATGAGCTTCTATCGGGAGCCCTGAATTCAATAGAATCGCCTCGATGGACGTATTGGAGAAAAGAGTTTACGATTCCACAACTCATACTAGGTACAAAAAAAGTATGATAATTTTTTCATTGGGTATATATAAAAATGCATCGTGGACGACCCATCGGAAAGAAATGTACCTATGTATTCAGGAAAGGGATGAAAAAGGGTAAGAAATGCGGAGCAAAAACATGTTCTAGGCATCCATCTGCAAATAAGAAAGCGACAAAGAAGAAAGCGACAAAGAAGAAAGCACCGAAAAGGGCTACAAAGAGGGCAAGTAATAAGACATCTCTCGATAAATATTTGAAGATAAATATGATTACGAAGCCACTATTCAGGAAGATAATAAAAACACTACTCGATCTAGACGAATCAAAGAAGTATTATACTGATTTAATACCGCAGAATGTTTTGATAACAAAAGGAGGAAGAGTAGAACTACGCAAGGGAGTACCTATAACTAAATTACCTATATATCATGGTACTAATTTATTATCAATTGACAGGTTGTTTTTCGATAAAAAGTATGGATTGATGTTCCAGGGTCGCAAAGTAGAAAGTAATTCAATGCCTGCTGTCTTTACAGTAGAGGCTATAGTTAATAGATTATGGAGTTTACCGGCTAATGCGTCCTATAGGATTTCGTATCTCGCTAGAATAATGAATGAGGAGATCAGAAATCGTGTCTTTTCAATAGATGAACTCTTCTAGATTAGTTTATATTACAATTCTTAATCTCCTACTGGGTGAAGAAGATACTTCAATTATTTTTGTTTAATTATTCTAATGTCTTTATCGTTCCAATATGAACTTCCATCTTCTTCGCTTATACCTACTCAACGAGCGGTTGACAACGCATCTTCTGAATTAAATATAGAAGGTCTAGGTCTTGATCTTTCTGTAATACTCGATAGGTTATCAAAGACCGGGGGTTCATCAGAATCATCGGAATCGTTGTCTGAGTACAGTATACTTTTATGTCCTGGTACTATTTCTGATGCTATTTCATCTGTGAAATCGTCAGAATCGTTGTCTGAGTACAGTATACTTTTATGTCCTGGTATTTCTGATGCTATTTCATCTGTGAAATCATCGGAATTGTCTTCTGAGTACAGTATACTTTTACGTCCAGGTACTACTTCTGATGCTATTTCACTCACGAAATCATCGATCCTTTCTCTTCTGCTACACCTACGTCTCGAACAGCTCCTCGCTGCCTTCCCTAGTATAAGTAAAAGAAACATAACGATTGTTATAGATCCAGGCGAGAACAAACCAACTAAGAGTTCTTGATCTTTACAATCAGGAATATCATAGTTCATATTGTATGAAAAATGTTCTGTACCTGATATTGGAGTCCATGTGGAAAGCATATGTGGAGGATCTATACATAAAGTCGACATAGTTGGGGGGCACAATTTTCTTGCAATCTTCACCCTTTTTCTATTCAGAGAACAGTACTGATCTCTTATTTTATTGTGGACATCTTGCGCTATCGATGATAATTTAATCTCAAGACCCTCAATATCTCCTTCTGTAATTATTGTATCCCCATTGTTCAGAGATCTTAAACCCTCGATAAATTTATCTGAAGTATCAACTATAAATGCCGGGTATCTATCTAGAACTAATGGCGGACTATATCTGAGAATTCTATTAGATTCGATATTAATCACTTCTGTGATCCTGGTCATGATATTAATAAGTTTTTCTTCAGGGAAGTTACGTTCATCAATAAAAGGCACAGGGTCATCCATGATTTGAACTGACTCTCTGAATATACCTGGTAGAAATGGCAAGACTGACTCAAAAAAGGTACTCGCACCGTTCATAAGTGTTTCAGATGAATCATCATCTCCACCCCTTTGTCTATTAAAGAACATCAAAGTATAAGTCAATATAGTAGATACACTAGTAGAAACTTGTGTGGCAAATACCTCGGGTTCTAAAATGGATACAGGCATTCTAAATGCTGAATATAACGAATTAAACGAGCTAGATAACCATATACCAATGGCCATGGCTATAACGTTTCTTGAACCTCTCATACTATGGGGGATAGGGATAACCTCAACGAGTTTCCTAGCCATAGCCATTCCAAGTAAAAACTGTCCCCTACTCGTCATTGGATTATAAGCCATCAAATTTGTTTTACCATCTCTCTTCGACATTTTATTTATGACGATTTTTTTTGTTTTATTTTGCGTTAGCCTTTGATATTGAACGCATGATATGTACGCGTGTTCAATATCAAAAATTTTAATATATCTACTCTTAGTCGTATATAAAGGATATAATATTCTCAACTACCCTTAATTGTTCTTCTGATCCTTCTTTTAGCTCCTTATCTCCATCAATAACTAGGACACGTCTATCGCCTTCTGCTACTTCTTTTTCCATCCAATTCTCATGATAATCATGACACTCTTTAATATATCCAATTTCGATATTCTCTCCCTTTCTTGACCTCCTTTTGATCCTATCAGCAGCGATGTATGGGGATGTTCTAAGGTATACTACAGTCTCAGGCGGTATTTCATTTTGAAACGTATCAAACCACCTGTTGTATATCTGGAATTCTATTTCTGAAATCTTTCCCTGTTCGTATAACATCTTACAGAATATGTTTCTATCAGTAGATAAACTTCTCTCAGATATGATAATATCTGCATCACTATGTCTCACTGCATTATTAAGAAGTTCAAGTCGTGAGATATATGTCATCATCTGGAAAGAAAAGGCGTATTTCTGCTGGTCCTGGTAAAAGAGAGAGAGAATATCTGTTCCTTCTTTGTCCTTGATATTCATCCATGTATCTACAGGTTCCTGTAATAACACGATCTTTAGGGGCTTGGCTGACGATCTGATGACTCTTTGAATACCGGATATAAGTGTCGATTTCCCTGCGCCGATATTTCCTTGTAAAGTTATAAATTTAGGCATAATAGTCTAAGGAAAATAATCTTTGTTGTATACTGGGTCAACAATAAAATTCAAATTATTTTCCTATAACTAAATAAAATGGGTAATACACATAGTGATATCACAGCTTGTGAAAAAGGGAAGTTGGTCAAATCAGCTTTATCGGTTGGTAAAGCTGGTGTATCACCTACCGACAGCTGGATTCTAAATATGAATGATGGTAGAACCCTGTTCCTTAAGGTATTCATATCCCCACAATCAGATATAGATTTGTTGAAAGCAGACACAGATATAAATATTGTGAAAATGCAGCTAGATAATCGGAATACTATCGACGAACGTAAAGCCCTTAATTACGAGGCCAGGATTTATAAGTATTTCATCAACAAAATTGTAGAGAGGAAATTGAACCCATCGTTCATCCCTTCAGAAATTATCATGGAATCTTGTAGCTTCGATAACCTCCTTAATGTTATCAACAGCGATCCAAGTACACGCGATCAAGACCGACATAACCTATTGAGGAATTTATCTTATTTACTGTACTCCAAGTACCTAGATATCAGAAAAAAGCCACATATTCAAAAGAATGGATATTGGACTAGAGAATATGATAATTTTAGAGCTAAAGGAATTGATATAAAACCTGAATTTGATGGGCTAATGAATGATGCGGTATGTGAGATGCATTTAGAGGCTATGAAGTCTAAGAATGCGCTACATGTAATTTGGGAACTTTACAAGACAATGAGAAAATCAAATATTCCGAGGAATATATGGAAGTATGATGCGATTACTCTTCCTGCCTTCCCTACTAGCGAGATTCCACTATCTAAATTTCTTTTAAAAGGCAGGGAACTTTACAGAGCAGCATCCGAAACAGGCGACAAAGAAGGGAAGGATGAGACGATTCGCTTCGTAGCGGAGGTTATCGTCCATGCCGCAGCGGTTAATTATATCTTTTGGCGTTTAATGATGTCTCATAACGATTTACATGGTGCGAATGTCAGAGTAGTGATCCGACGTAAACCAGTTCGTATGACTTATAAGTATGGAGATAAATCGTATGGATTTGATTCGTATTTAAGACTTATCGTGTTTGATTTCGATAGATCATGGGTAGATGTTCTAGGTAAAAATGATAATAATGTAGGGTGGCTTTGCACTGAACACAATCAGTGCAATAAGTACGTCAAGAATAAGGATTTCATGCAAATAATTAATACAATCGCGCTTCGTTTCGGTACACCGTTAGAGTTTAAACGATCTTCTCTTATTAGACTGTATTACAAACCGTCTATCCATAATAACATTGCTACCTCTAGGTCAATTAATGAAAACTTCGAATACAATCTACTGAAACACCCATTTACCACTACTAGACCGAGTTTTCATTTAACAGAACATCCTAGTGCTATACTCCATAACGCATTCGAGATGTTCATGCGATTAACAGGTGATAAAGTTATAGTTCAAGAAGTAGCAACATATAACCCAAGAGATGAAGGTGAGGTTTATGTTTGTAATCGAGAAAACATCACCAAGATCAAATCAGAGTACAAAGAACAAAAGATCTCTGCCCAAGTTCCTGCTCCCTCTCCTATGTTTAATCTGGAAGAATCTAAGGTTAGAGTTCGAGATGGCGATAGTTCAAAAGATAGCGAAAGTGTCGATGATTTATTGTCGAGGATGTCAAAAACGTGGAGAGAAGCTGAATTAGCTAAGGAAATTAAAGATAAGGACAACCTTATACGTCATACACCAAAATATCGACCAGCCCCTCCTCATACTCTAGACCCTCAGCACTCTACTACTGTATATCGACCAGCCCCTTCTCGTACTCTAGACCCTCAGCGCTCTACTGCTATATATCGACGAGACCCTCCTCGTACTCTAGACCCTCAGCGCTCTACTGCTGAAGATAAAGATATCGTTCAATTCATAGAGAATTTGTCAAATGAAATATCGCCTACTGTCTGATATAACGAAGAGTAGCTATAGAAGTACCTTGATTAATAACTATATTATTCATTGAGTTATTCTCTAGAATTAAACTCATAGTCCCATCACCCATAACCCCATGTTTGACATCAATACCGACAGGACGATGTGGATGAGATTCAATTACAGCAATATTCCCGTTAGATGGAGCTGTATAACTTAATGGCATTATTGCGACTTTTCCAGCTCCAATATTAACTATACACGAAGCAACGAGTATTATATTTTGTCTAAGATGCGGCTTATCCATAATTCAGCCGGTACCACTTTAGTTTTCTTCTTGTCTAGACGTGTAGCTATTCGCTGTATCTCCATCAATAGATAGACACGAACATGGCCAGAATTCGATCCATTTTCGTCGGATACGAAAAACTATAATTAACGGCGTTTGACATCATTAATTTTTTATATACCGATCGTATATAAAAAATTAATATCAAAATGTTTGTTTTACGAGTATAAACCAAATCTTTCTCATTTAAATCTTCGAATTTGACAATGGTTGCTAATTGTATTCTTTGTAAAAAGAAGCAAGCATGCTTCAAACTCGGAAATGGAAAATTGGAATACTGCAGTATTTGTAGACCAAAAAACGCTAGAAATTCTACTTTATGTACGTACAGAGACCCTTTAACAAATGAACTTTGCTATAAGCACGGTAAATTTTCTAGTAAAAGATGCAAAGCTCATATATTGAACAACGACAAATGCGAAGTCAAACATGAAAGGTGTATAAACATCACCAACGGAATTCGGTGCAAGAAGCAAGCATGTTGTGGGGTTTCAGGAGATAATAGAAGGAGAAAGTGGTGCGTGGGTTGTTCTCCAGAAGGATCAGTAAACTTTAATAAGAAAACTTGCAGTAGATGTGGAGAAAGAAAAGTTCATACGAACTACATCAAAAAGCACGACGGTTTATGCGGAGAATGTTATAGGATTGATAACAGGGATAAAATGTTTAAACGAGTAGCAACAAGAACCGAAGAGATAGATACTGGTCTAAAAATATGTGCCGCTTTTCCCGACAAGAAATGGGTCTTCGATAAACGCATAAAGGGTGGAAAATCATTAAGAAGGCCTGATATACATTTAGTATTGCCTCATTGTATAATAGTTATCGAAATTGATGAGAATCAGCACAAGTTTTACGACAAAACAGACGAAAGACAAAAAGAAGTTGATATGTTTGGAGATTCCAATGTTCCTGTAGTAATTATACGTCTAAATCCTCATTCGTATAGAATAATATCTTCTGCACAAAATATAAAATCTCCTTGGAACAGACAAGGACAACTAATCGACGGGATTGAATGGAACCGAAGAATAAGTAGCCTTTGCAAGACGGTTAACGATTACAGTGTTAAGGACCATCGCGAAAATACATTAATTCGTTTATTTTACGATGAATAGATATAACAGCTTTTGGACCCATGTGGGATATCGTATATCTACAGAGCGACAGAAGAAGCTGGGAAGTCTCCTTCGCCTCTTCAAGGCTGGTTGTATCACCAAAAGGCGAATGGTATACAGATACAGTAATAGCAAGGGAAAGTGATTGTTATAGCGTACTTTTGGATGGTAATTGGCCTGTGGGTCAAAAGACAAGTCGGATAAAAAAGGATGGGCGGGTGATGTCTAAGGCCGATGATATGTCTATGGAATCTTAAGAGGAGTATTAAAATCAACCGATCATCCAAAATGTCATCCTGAGCCTCGTCTTCTACACCATCGCGTCTTTCCCATCTCACATCACTCCACATATAAACATTCACTCTACCCTTTGTGTTTTGTAATACTTGTAATACTTGTTTGTGTATGAAAAAAGCATGAATGGGATATCGAGAAAAAATAATATTATTTTGTGGTAATATATCATCATATATTTTCCTTTTTATGTATAATAAATTCATAAAAAGTTATACCAAATCATTAACACACAATATGTTATTATCTCAACGGACACATACCACCAGCACATACAGTGTCTAAAACGATATCCTCGTCCTCTTTGCTGAATTGTGACGATCCCAGAGACTTTATTGGAACGCACTTATTATTCAAATCTTCATATTTTTCCTTTGTGATCTCCTCCAGGGGCGCTTGATCAAATCCGTGATCATTATGTAGAAGAAATGATACAGCTTTCAGATTGTTTTTATAATTATTTGCGAGCCATTCCCTAATGGCTGGGAGTTCATGTTTCCTATAATATACTGTAACACTTACTGCATTATCGCTCCATATCTTATTTACATTCGACACTACTTCTAACTGTTTGATTGCACTACAGTTTTCCGCGAGGAGTGTACCTTTAGGTGTCTTACATGGAAACTCTACTACCTTCGTATCTAGTTGTTCCTTCCCGTCAAACCCTCTAACATACTCGGTATAATAGCCCTTACTCTCTAATACTCTGAGAAGAGGAGAATTACTACTAAATCTAACACGTCTAATATAATACTGACTATAAGCAGGATGTATTCCAGAAGTGCAGTTTCCTAATAGACTAAGTGTTCCGCTGGGTTTGATAGTACTTAGTTTTATCGATCTAGGGATACCCCGTTTGTCGCTATATTTATCATCTACACTTCTCAGATAATCATAACCATCAGAGAGCCACGACCTCTGTTTATCGGATGCTTGGAGATAGCCAGTAATACCGATACCTATCCTCATATTCTTCCTCACTACATTTTGTGTTTCTGGGAGATGACATGGGAGTAGTAGTGAACACTTACACATTCTATGAAGATAGTAGATACACTTGAAAAATTCAGTCTTTGATTTCAGATTAGGAAGGAATATCTCAGCTAGACAGCATACTTCTTTATTCTCCAATGTTTGTTCTGAACATGGGTTAGTTCCAGATACATTAGGATCAGGATAACGTGTATCTCCTACTCTACCACATGTCCTAGCTAGTCTCTTATTGAAGAGTCCGTATGGTTCTCCATTTCCCCTGTATCCCTCCCAGAAATCTTCTGGAAGATCATTTATATCATCACACCGAACGGTATTATTAGAGTATGCTCTGTAATTGGGTATATTACCTTTATCCCATCGCTTAGCCATGATGTACTCTGTATCACCAGCATCTCCCAGTGCGATCTGCGCCGAGTTATGCGTCAAGATACCCTCACAGAAGAATTCGTGGACGGATTCTACCTCTATATCGTACGTTTGGACCTGATCCCTTCCTTTCACAATATTTAATACACATGGATCTAAAGTAGATGGAATAAGTTTCCATTGTGTTTCGGTAATTTTCACAATCTTTGCGGGATATCCGTTAGATACCAGAAGTCTAGAAAATGAACGAGCATCTTCTTTCGAATGGAATATCAAGTCTTGGTTTCTTTCCCTTACAGTATTCGCATACACTTCACGATGGAGTAGAGGTTCTCGTAGGATCCAATCAGGAACTCGCGAATCTCTATTCTCTCCTGCAATCTTTGCGATTGTATAGGTATCCTGTGCAAGTTGATCGGTTACATGAGTTATTGGATCAGTACAAGAAACCATAACACTACCTTCCTTGATATTGCCCGCCTTCACCCATTTAACAGGGTCAAAAACACTACCCTTAACTGCAACTCTATGATTCGCGGTGCATTCAAACTCATTATCTGTAGTGATAATCTTAATAGTATCTTGTAGTCCTTGATCAAACTTCTTTACCACTTTATGATACCCGATACGTGTCTGAACCATATCTCCTTCGACAATATCTTCCATACGAATCATCCCCCTTGTTGTATGTACGTATGAATCATAAGGTATACAACGACGAACATTACCACTTACTACAATGCTTCCAATGATACACATGATGTCCATGCACTCATTCGGTGTCAATTTCCGTTCAGCTGCGCGAGATAAAATAGTCCCTATCTGTTCGAGACCATTACAGAATGTATCGGGTCCAGAAGCGATCCCGCCGAATGATTTAATAGGTTCCCCCTTTTTCCTTACTAATGAACAAGAGTATGTAAAACCTTTCCCAGAATAGAAATAAGCTTTCATAACCTTACCCAACAGTTTGATCCATCCTTCTCTACTATCTGGGACGATAAAGTCTGCATCGTTGCTATCGATTCGTGTAATCTTGCCTTCCATCTTTTTTACTGGTGGTATCTTATCCACGTGCTCACTCTCAATACTATAACCCACACCACTCCCTAACATCAATGCGTCGAAAGCCCACGTAAAGGGACGGATAGGATGACTGATATCAGTATAAGCACAATTCTGGAGGGATAATAGACCTAGACGATTGACGGTATTCGTACCTAGCTGCCACATGAATCTTCCTGCGACACTACATTTGAGGTTATAGAGGAGGTAGTATAGTTCTTTCTTCTGTTCTTCAGTGAATCCAGTGTTTAACTGTACGGAACCCTTATTGACAACTCTGTTGAGTGTCTGAGCCCACGATTCTACTTCGGATTCTGGGTCTTCCGGATTGAGTCGACGTGCATATGTTCTCTTGAATGTCATAAAGCCGATTGTGGTGAAAGGTGGCTCATAATCTATATAAAACTGATTCTTAATTCTCCTTACCATCCTAGCGCCATTTAGCATCTTATGACCATCAGGTAAGAGATTAACATCAGGTTTAGGATCATCGCATTTCTTAAGTTCTCCTAACTCCTTTGAATCCTTTACCTCTTTGTAGGATGCGGAATACTCTTCATTATCATATTCTAAATCTCCTAGTCCTCTCCATCCTCCAATATTAAGTTCTAGACTATTGTTATCAATAGTTGTGGCAGCCATTATTGTCGTGAGAAGGGATATGTTATTCGGGTGTTTAAAGTCACCCTAGATCTTAATATTTTTTATAATATCCATGTCACATTAGATCATATATACATTTTTTTTATAGATGTAATTTTAATCATGAGGATTTTTATAGAATTAAAATAGTTGTATGTAAAACTGGACAATTCGCTATTTAAATATTCGATGCTAGTTATTAACAAGTAATAAACTTCTGATACGTTTATAGTTCCTCACTTGGAACACAACAGTCAATAATGAGTTCACAATCTTCTCGCACTTATAAGAGTTCAATACTCGAACCAGATTTAGACGATCTGAAGGATGAAGTGGTACAGCGCTTACTCAAGGAGGATAATAAGATAAAGCTATGCACTTGTAAACATTTCGATGTATGGAGGATTGATTCATATCGAGTTATTCTCAAGGTGTTCAAGAAACATTGCTGTAGCAACGAGTATAATGTAATGGATAAGCTACAGACACTGAATATACCAAACTTCCAGCGTGTGTGGTGTGAAATTAAGGATCTTCGAGAACATCACCAAGATGCAATAGCTTTCGAGGCTCCGGGATCTATCACACTGAGATCACTTATCGTGAGTGGAAAAATCGGCAATGGTATACTTTACTCTGTTCTTTCCCAATGTTATTATGCTATGTTAGTTGCTTTTGAGACGCAGCAATTAACACACTACAATCTCAATGTTGATACAATCTTTGTAAAGAGGACATCTGCGAAGTATATTGTATATTCTGTGAACAATAAACAGGTAAAAGTCCCAACATTTGGCTTTGTTCCTGTCATTACATCATTCATATATGCTTACAGTTCAGTACTGGATGACTTACACTTTACATCCAGGATAGACAATGTTGAAAATGGAGCATTCACTATTATACCTGACTTTCTCGGAGATGTATATTCAATGTTCAATAATATATCGAGCCTGGTTATAAAAACATATTACAAACCTTATACTATAGAAGATAACATCGATGTATTAGACAGAGAAATTGAATTAATTGAGAATGAACGTAATACTAAGGAGGATGGAGAAAATGATGTCGAAGAGGTACTGTCCATAGCAACAGATTATGAGTACGAAGACCCGTTCAATAATTATGATATCACCGTCGACGAACGACCAATGTCATCCCTAGATGAGCGATCTATATTAACAATTTCAGAGGATGGTAGAATGGATGTAAGAAATATCGTTAACTTTAGGGACCAGTTAATCAAAACTGCAAGAGTAGACTATAACATGAAACATCATACACTTTATGAATACGACCATGATAGGGACTTTGTCGAATATGTCATAGAGTATCTAGGTATAGAATCAGATGGAGATATTATTTTTGATAAGTATATTTATATAACTATTGTCAAGATCATGAATCTAACATTGACAAGTAAACGAAATTTGTGTTCAAGACAGAGATTATGTAATGTGTTCTCGATATTTAGAAAAGATATCGGGACACTAACATCAAAGGTTGGTATCAACACTGAGGATAGTTTCGAGGTATTATCTATATTCATAGATAATGCAAAGACTTATATACCTCGATTCACCGCGAAACTAAGCGATCCAAGTGTCATATCTGATATGAGTAGAGATATACTAGCGCAACTAGACACTAGATATAAGTATTATTCTCTCCCGTCAAATTTCGATGTTGCTAAACTTCTAAGAAGTGCAATCGTATTATCAAGAGGTCTGGTCGCCTTGTTCTACAATTTTTCACTAAGGAACAGACAGGAACTCTCCAGCTACATCGCTAATAGCTCTGATCCACGAGCCAGGAAATTCAAGAAGACTCTCAAGGATAACTTCCACAACAGAAGTATGATAGAACAACATTTGGATTATAACGATTCTATTATACTATATGATAATTCATCAACAAAGTATGTTATAAAAAACATAATGGATAGACAAGTATTTAACAAAATTTTGAGGAGAACAAGAAAGAGACACGAACAAACACTTGAACATATAATCGAATTCGCAGAAGTATCAAACATTCCAATGTATTAT
>Ga0209425_10003272_pt1 | contig 17308 bp, 14 predicted proteins | sample COG_05_FD_184749 | JGI IMG/M metagenome (GOLD analysis project Ga0209425, IMG submission 184749) | Pelagic Microbial community sample from North Sea - COGITO 998_met_05 (SPAdes) (version 2) | ecosystem: Environmental > Aquatic > Marine > Neritic zone/Coastal water | place: Helgoland, sampling...
CACCCAAGGCGTCGCGTTCCCGTTCACGTACGTGTGGTCCTGCAAGCTGCATCCCAGCGGCGATGACTGCGACATTCCCGCGGAGAGCACCCCGGGGGCTTATTTCCTGAGCGAAAAACGAGTCGTCTTCCCCGCGAACGCGCTCGTTCCTGATAGGACGTACGAGTTCGGCGTCCGCGTCGCCAGGGAGCCCGTGGCGGGCGGGCGCAAGGTGGACGTTTCCATGCGCGTCACCGTCGTACCTTCGATCGTAACGGCCGATAGTAACGCCACCGGTAACGCCACGAACGCGACGTCAAACGCCACAGCTCCCGCGCTTCGCGTCGTGGGAACGCCGTCCGGGATCTGGTCCGCCTCCGAGCGTCTTAACCTCTTCGCGTATATCGACGATTGCGATGACAACTGCACGGTGACGTGGCAGTGCGTCTCGGGTGACCTCACGGGCGACGGCGCGCTCGCGTCCGTCGCGTTGACCGGCGTGAATGAACACGTGCTCAGCGTCGATAGAGACAAGTTGACACCTGGGACGAAGTACGTTTTCAGAGCCGTCGCGGGCTTTGGACTCACCGCCGACGCCGCCGTCGTCGTCAACAGCGCGCCACGGGGCGGATCCCTCGAGGTGGCCAACATCGCCGACGCCGACGTGGCACCCTTGGCGGACGTGGGAGTCGGTAAGTTCCTGGCGAGGGCCCGGGGTTTCGCCGACGATCCCGACCACTACCCGCTGACGTACGCCTTCTTCATAAAAAGAGAAGGGGTCAAGTCGGACGTCACGATGGGTGCGGACTCTCCAACCGTCACGGTTTACGACCCGCTCGGCCCGACGCAGACCGCGAACAACATCGTGCTGCTGCTGGGACCCGGGACGCACACGATCGAGGTCCGCGTGTCCGACAGACACGGCGCCACGTCGACGTCCACCTCCACCGCGTTTGTCGAAGATCCGCCGCTGCCGTCGCCGCCGCCGCCGCCGCCGCCCCCGACGCCAGAGTTCTGGGGACGACGTAAACTACTCGCCGGGGTGGACGCTGAACCTGGGGATGCGACGTACTACACGACGTCCCAGCCGGCGTACACGCTCGGGTACAACGCGACGACCGCGGCGCGTTATTACGACGCCCTGTTACGTCCGGTGATTGAACTGGGCGCGCACTCGCAAATCGTGCAAGCCGCCGACGCGTACGCGCGGGTGTTCGCGATTGAACCCGCGGGTGTCCTCACCCGCGACGGTTCATGTCGCACCGAGGACCCGGAGGCGTTAGCGGTCGCGGCGACGCACGCCAAGGTGTCGTCCGCGTTGCGAAGCGCGCGTGATGCCGTCCCGAGGACGGGGCCGGGGGTTAACCAGCTCTGGTGCGTTTTATCCGTCCTATCCTCGGATCCGAGGACGCTAAGGGAGGGCGTGGGCGGCGACTTGATGCACGCGCTGGTCACCGACGCGCGCGAATCCGCGTTGTCCGCCAAGGACCCCACGCGCGACGGGCCGGTCACCGACCCGGACTCCACGGTACTTCGATGCGCGACGGAGCTCGCGTCCAACCTTCTGGCGTCCAAAGTCGGCGGGTGCGACGATTCGTACCAACAAATTTCAACCGCGGAAACCTCAACCGCGATTGATGACTTAGTCTCCGCGATAGGACGGCACCTCGTCCCCGGCGCTGACGCGGTCACGGCGGACGCCAGGCACATCAGCCTCGCGGTCGCCGCGTCCGATCCGTCCACGGGGTCGGGGTACCCGATGACCGTCGCGATCAACAGCGTCAATCAATCAGCCGCGAAGGTGACGATAGCCGCGGACCCCGCCAAGGTTGGAGCGGGATACAACGGCACCAGGGGTAACTCCATCGTGTCCGTGACGCACTACCGCGTCGGGGACGGGCACGCGCCTTCATCCGCGGACGATGTGATCGACGAGCGGCTGGTCAGTAACTACACGCACGTCACCTTCGATCACGCGATTGAAGGTGAAGCCGATTGGGCCAGGAGTTCGATACTAACAACGAAGGTTCGGCTCGGGTACGACGAGTCTAAACGCGACGACCTCGCGAACGATGGCCGGCATCCCGAGGTGCGTATATACGACCACGACCTCGCGCTCGCCACGGTCGCCGCGAACCTGACGGATTCGTTGGGCAACCCGCTGGTGAAATACCCGGGGTGGACCAACCGAGGCGTGAGTTCCGAGTGGGATCCCGTCGGGGCTGAAAACGCCACGAGCGACTCCACGTACTCGACGTTCGAAGGCTTGGAGGCTTCACGGCTGATGCTCGGCGTCGTGATGGTGAACACCATCGCGCCGCCGCCGCCGTCGCCCCCGCCGCCGCCGAGTCCGCCGCCGCCCAACCCGCCCGTACCGCCGCCGCCGCCCGCGCCGACGCCCGAACCCGAAGATCACACCGCTTGGATCATCAGCGGCGCCGTCATCGGCACGTGGTTCGTGGTGTCCTACGCCGGGTACTACTACTACGTCAACTACTACAGCAAACGGGACTGGAGCGCGGAGTATAAGCAGTACATCGCGCGGAAGAAACACGCGCAGCGGATGAAGGAGTACTTCAGGCGCGAGAAGGAGGTCAAGGAGAAGGTTTCCATGATTGACGCGTTTAAGCGCGAGCAGAACAGACGCAAGGTTTTGAAGTGGGCGAAGGTTAAGATGGGAGGCGTCCGGGACAGGATGAGACGCGGGCCGCCGAGGGTGGCGCCGCACGGTCCGGGCGGGGGTAGGCCGAGGAGGCCGCCAGCCAAGCTCGCGCTCCCGTATTGACCCGCGAGTGGTAACACTTACGCGTGAGTGAACACGCTCTGACCTGCTCAACACCAACTTTAGCGAAAATAGCACAACTGAAATAGCGAAACCTAGAGATAGCTAAAGACTTCTCCCTCTTCACTTTCTCGGCGCTCTTGGAGCGCCGCGGCGGTCGTCGGATATCGACGTCGTCGATAGGTGTCCTTAACGAGCGAGTGGATGACCGCGCGAGGTGCGTGAACAACGTGTGTGTGAACATCCGATACCCGTCCCACCGTCATCATCCCGGTCTCGTCTTTTGGCGGCGGTGCCCATTTTCACCCGGTGGTCGCCTCCGCTTTACTACTGCACCTGCATATACCGGTCGGCAGGGACCATCCAATCCCACTTGCCTTCCTGGCCTACAACGGTGCACAGACTTTGCCGTCATTTAATGAGCCTCGGGCGAGGGCCACTCCACCCAACTCGAGTTCGATTCCGACGGCGACATCCAATCCCCAGTTTTGTTTTCCCGTCAGCCAAGCGGCCCCGACAAATCCTCTGTGTTGGGATGCCAGTTCCCCGCCGGGGCTCTACCGGTCGCGAGAGCACCTTCGACCCGCCTATCCGCGCCGACGCCCTCGGCCGCGTGATGCCACGCGCATCACCCACCCGTGCGCCGAGAGGACGGCGCAGCCTTCGCACACCGTGCGTCGAAGTCGTCGCCCCTGTCGATCCCTAACCAGGTCCAGGATAACTCGACGCCAGCCGTGGAGCGGGCATATCCGTCTAAGCGCCTTTCGTTTGTTTCACCCTCTCACGCTCAAAAAGCCCATCACGATATCCCACACACGCAGGATGAACGCGATGCTCGAGGACCCGATGTGGCGGGTCAAGGAGCGATGGCGCGCGGAAGTCTCGAAGCTCCGTCCGAGACTAGTATCCACCGCCGACGTTCCATTCGCGAGCGCAGAATCGCCATTCGACGTGGACACTTCCAAGCTCACCCGCGTCGCCGGCGTGGACGTGAGCTACCGCCGGGAGTTCATATACAACTCCACGCACCACCAGGAGACCGCGGTGGCGTGTTTAGCCGTGCTGGCGTACCCGAGCATGGCTGCGCAGTGGGTCGACTTTGAAGAGTTTGTGGTTGAAGTTCCGTACGTGCCGGGTTTTTTGGCGTTTCGTGAATCACCGGCGCTGAAGAGATTAATCGCCAGGTGCCCACCGCGTTTCACCCCGGACGTCGTGTTGGTGGATGGGAACGGGGCGTTACACCCGGACGGGTTCGGTCTGGCGTGCCACCTCGGGGTTGAGTGCGGGGTTCCGACGGTGGGTATCGCGAAGGACCTGCACTGTTTCGACGGGCTGGACGTTAAAAAAGTGAGAATGATGTGCGACGAAGCCGTTCGGACGAGTTCGAAAGAAGGCGACGGAGTAGTGGCTGGGAGTAATCTTAGCAGGTGGCCGGACGCGGTGGCGCTCGTGGGTGACTCCGGGATGACGCACGGAGCCGCCGTGTTTGGCCACGTGCACACGGGCGACGGCGCCGGGCATCCCGTGTTTGTCAGCGGAGGGCACCGGGTGGATTTGGATTTGGCGATTGAGTTGACGCGTCTGTGCAGGCTTAAAGGGCACAAGACGCCGGAGCCGATCAGGGTGGCGGACGCGCGGTCGCGATCGCGCGTGAGGCTGTTGGAGGGCAAGGGGCCTTAGTATTTTCGTGTAGAGTAGCTAGCTAGCTAGTTTAGCGATGTAGTGTCAAGAAATTCCTTGGCAGTTTGGCGATCGAGTCGCGTCGAATGACTAAGAGTGATCGTATCGAGAGCTCGAGATACTGGCTGTTCGAAGAACTGCCCACATTTCGTCTGACGTGGACGCGGATATTTTCCATCGCGGTCTCATAGAACAGGCGCGCGGGGGGTATCCAGAGCGCGATTGGGAGGCGGACGGGCGTATCGGCATGGTGCTGCAGCGACTCCTCCTCGCAGCGGGCGGCGGCGGCGAGGATGGCCCGCACGGTACGTCTCCCCGCGCCCATACACGATCGCTCATCTTCTCCGTTATTCGATCTGCAACCAAATCGATCCCACCGAGTGCTCACCCGCCCTTTCCCCTTCCCCATGTCCTACAGTGCCGTTCACGTTCGAGGAGCTCGTCGCGTTTTGCGGCATCCTGCTCATATTCTGGGTCGTCGGCAAGTGCGCCGAACGGCTCGGGCTTCCATCGGTGCGCGTCCCCCACCCCTTGATCTCCCCGCGCGAATAACGAACCGCGCCCATTCTCCTCTTTCCCGCCGACCGAGCCGTCGAACTGACCGTCCCGTCTCCCACGTCCTCCAACCCCAGTTGGTCGGCGAGATCCTCGCGGGCATCGCGGTGGGTCCCCACGGCATGAACATCGCGCCAAAACCCGACGCGCTGATGATGGTCGGAGAGTTTGGCCTGGTGCTCATGGTTTTAGAAGCGGGCGTCGAGGTTGATCTCGCGTCGCTGTCGTTGGTCGGAGCGAGGGGCGTGCAGGTGGCGTTCTTCGGCTCGCTCGTCCCGCTCGCCATCGGCGCCACGCTCTCCAAGCTCGTGTTCGACATGAGCGCCAAGACGTGCCTCGCGGTGGGCGCGTCCCTCGCGCCCACCTCCATGGGCATCTCGCTCAAGGTGCTGCAGGACGGCGGCGTTCTCGGTACCCCCACCGGTCAGTTGATCATCGCGGCGGCTGTGATGGACGACGTCATCGCGCTCGTGTTACTGTCCGAGCTGGAGGCGTTGAGAGACCCGACGCCGGTCAACTTCATCGTGCCCATCGTCAGCTCGCTCTGCTTCATCGTCTTTGTGGGTTACCTGGCGGTGCGGGTCGTCCCGGATTTGCTGGTCAAGCGTCTCGTGCCGAGGGTGCCTAAGAAGCACCTCGAGGGCGTGCTGCTCGGCATGGTGTTCGTGGTTTCCTACTTCATGATGGTATCCACGCACTACGGCAGGAGCTCGCACTTGCTTGGGGCCTTCCTCGGCGGCCTGTGCTTCTGTTCGCTGTCCTCCGTGCAGCACGTGTGGCACCGGGAGGTTGAGAAGATCCTATCGTGGCTCATCCGGGTGTTCTTCGCGTGTACCATCGGGTTCGAGGTGCCGATCCGGGATCTGTGGACCGGGCCGGTGCTCGCCAGAGCCGCGGTGTTCATGATCGCCGCCTTTGGAAAGATCGCCACCGGCCTGTTCGCCAGGCCTCTCACCGCGGTGGAGGCTTCCAAGATTGGATTCGCTATGAGCGCGTGGGGAGAGTTCGCGTTCATCGTGGCCACCGCGTCGAGAAGCGCGGGAACGTTGGGGCACGAGGAGTTCAGCGCGGTGATCCTGTGCGTGTTACTGAGCGCGATATACGCGCCGCTGTGCGTGAGCCAGGCGATCAAGGCGGAGAAACGGAAGGCGGGTTTGGGCAAAAACGGTAAACGGTCCCTCGCGCTGGTAAGTTTATTTTAATCATCGTACGGGCACTTTGACTGATGCAATGTTTTGTTTACAGGTGGACTCGGGTAAGCAACGTTGGTGGTGCTGCGGGCCGAAGATGATGCGACGCGAAGTGTCGTGGTCCACCACCGCGCTGGGACCCGACGGACACAAGCGCGCGATATACAGGGTGTACTACGTGTGCGCCATCGAGTGCCCGAGCCGATGGGGTCTCAACGACGCCGTGTTAAGAGCGGTGTACCACCCGACGGTGAACCTGGACGTCCTGGACGTGTCGTTGGAGAGCAGGGGACACGACGTCATGGCGTGCGAGCTCTTCCTCCGGGACCCCACGCTGCGTGCACCGCTCGACGCCGGGCTGGATTGCGAGGAGAACGACGCCGTCAACGCCAAAATAGGCGCCATCAAGTCGGCGCTGGAGAAGCTGGTGCTGCACAGGGCTTCATCCGGGCCGGGTCCGGGCGTAAACAAGGTTGACGCACCGAGTTACGAGGGCGAGGTTCTTCTCGCGCGATGGGTTCCCGACATCGAGCCGGACCACGGAAGTGAGGCGTCCAGCACGGTGGGAGGTGACACGTGGCGCAACGGCGACGACGCGGATGAGTCCTTCGTGCTCAAGCAGGCGCAGGTGAGTTTATTTTCATTCTCGTATATGCGATTAGACTGACGGTGTGTTTTGTTCGCAGGAGCTGCTTCGACACGGCGAGGAGGAGGTTGACGTGGAGGCGGGAGCGCTCGACACGGGGCACCATGCCGGGAACGACGACCACGCGGGAACTGACTCCGGGCCGAACTCCGCGGCGCCGTCCCCGCGGACCAGCGTGACGATCCGCCGACGCCGGCCTGGACGCAGGGCCATCGACGCGTTGCGAGCGCACAAGAACAGACCGTTTTATCGAACCGCCTCGCTCGTCAACCTCCTCAACGCCGGGGATGTCAACGCCGGGACGTTACAGGACGACCGCGACGAGGAGCTGCACGCCCGGATCGTGGAGGCGAGGCTGGAGACTGGCGAGGCGCGTGCGCTGGCGGCTGCGAGGTCCGGAGGGCACGGCATGGGAGCCGTCAAGCGAACCGCATCGGTGAATCGTGAGTCAGCCGCGGTCGACGCCAGGCGGGTCAGCGCCGGCGAGTGGTCCTTGCTGGAGCGCATCAACGAAGACATTCACCCCACCGACCGTCACGCCGCCGACGACTCGTGTATACTCGGAAGCGACGGGTACCCATCCGCGAACACGACGATGACGGGCGAGGTGGCGCGCGGTCTCGCCGCGGAAATCGCGCTCCAGGACGTGATGCTCTCGTCGCAGACGCTCAGCGGCGCGGGCGGGCGCGCGCTGGCCACCGAGCTCAGGCACGCCATCTCCGCGCGGTCACCCACGCGATCGCCCGAGCGGAGGATGTCCACGGGTGACGCCATCGAAGGTGGTGGACGAGCGGCTTTTACTCGGTCGCCGGCGAGGTCAATCGGGAGCGGCGACAGCGACCACGAAGTAACTCCGGTGACGTCGCTCACGGGCGCGCACGCGAGACAGCTGGCGGCGGAGTTGAAGGAGAAGTTGAAGGAGGCGGAGGCGGGTGGACCCGCGGAGCGCGCGGCGGCGCTGGCGAGGGGCCAATAGGGAGTGCACGGCGAGCGATAGCCAGCCGGAAATATCACATCTCAACTGCTCAATCAGTCGCCGACGAAATGACACTCTCGCACTTCGAATGAGCGCACCGGTGACGGCGTCGCTCGGCAGTCGTCACCTCCTTCATCGTCCGAAGTTCGTATCGACGCGCGCGCATCGTCGTAAAGCCATGGCGCCCATCGAAGCCGCGTTCCGCGTCGCGTCCACCGACGCCGCGTACACGCAGGCCGAGGCCCCCATCGACCTCGACGCGCTCAACCTCTTTCTGAAAGATTCGCGAGCCGCCGCGCTGGACTCGAACTCCGCGCCGGTGACGCTGGTGATGGGGAACGAGGCTGCGGACCTGGACTCCATCGTCAGCGCCATCACGTACGCGCTGCACATCACGCGCAGGAGCTGCATCGACTACGAGTGGATGGATCGGGACCCGCCGGACCCGGTCACGGGCGCGCCGAATGGATGGAACAACGAGAAAGAATCGCAGTGCGAGCTGCGTTTCGCCGTGCCGTACGTCGCGGTGCCCCGCGCGGACTTGCCGCTGCGTGGCGATGCCGCGTGGCTGCTGGACGACATCGGCGTGGACGTGGACTCCATCGTGTTCGCGGATGACCTCGACCCGCTCGCGCTCGATGCATCTGGGAGGCTCCGCGACGTCGTCCTCGTCGACCACAACGTGCCCCCGGCGAAGCACATTTCGTTGCTGGAGAAGACGACGCGCGTCATCGACCACCACGTCGACGAGGAGCGGTACCCTCTCGACGGCACGTGTACCGTCATGATCGGTCCCGTCGGCTCGTGCGCCACGCTCATCGCGGAGCAGACCTGCGAGGAGGCGGAGATCGGCATCGACGGCATGCTCGGCGAGGGATACGTCGGCAACGCCCGAGGCTTGTACCACGGCCCACTCGCGAAGATGGTGTGCTCCGCAATCCTCCTCGACACGCAAAATCTCGACGCGAACAACGAACGCACGCGGCTGGAGGATTACATCTGGTGCCGCAAGCTCGCCGCTTTCGCCGGGTACACGAACGAGGAAGCCATGACTGCGCTCTACACGCAGCTGAAACAGAAGCGGTTCGACCAGACCGGGCTTAGCGCGGTGGACCTGTTGAGGCGTGATTATAAACAATGGACGCTTTGCGAGATGCACGTGGGAATCGCGTCGTTCGGGGTTCCTCTTACGTCGATGGGGGACGTGAAGGACGTGCGGGCGGCGTGCGATGCGTTCATCGCGGATAGGAAGATCGACGTGTTGGTGCTCATGGCGGCGTTCGAGGGAAGTGACGGGACGTTCGAGCGGCAACTCGCGTTCGCGGGCAGCGACGCGGCGACGACACAGCTGTGCGAGAAGATTGTCGGCGGGATCGGGAGCGGGCTCGGGGGTTTGGTTCCGTTGGAGGGGCCCGATGCGCACGCGTTCGGGGGTTTGGCGTTCGGTCAAGGGGACGGGAAGGCGTCGAGGAAGAAGGTGCAGCCGCTCATAGCGGAGTTCTTGCAGGCGGTGGTGAAGAGCGCAGACGGCGTCGGCTGACGTTAGATTATTTATTTGATGTTGAACGCCATCCGTGCACGTCCCGACCGTGTCCCCATTTTTCCGCCGCACCAACCCTAGCCATGGGTGGCCTCATCGCCGATGAGCGGCGCGCCGCGAACAAGAAGCGCATACTTCACATCTCGCTCGGGTTCATCATCGGGCTACTCGTGGGCGGCATCGGCGTCGGGTGGCTCGCCCAGTGGGCCAACGGCACCGATTGGAGGGACGTCGGCGGGTCACTGATAAGAGGACCACGATGCCCCAGGTGCCCGAAGGGTGGGGAAGTACGATACGTGGAGAAGCAGTGTCCGGTGTGTCCGAAGACACCGCAAACCGAGGTACGCACCGTCGTTGAAAAGGAGAACAGCGATTGTCCCCCGGTGGTGGCGTGCAAGTGCGACGCGGCGGCGACGGGCGCCTCCCCTAAACCCACCGTCGACTGCCCCGTCTGCGACCCATGTCCACACGAGGCTGGGAAGGAGGCACCGTCGTCGCGCGACGCGCTCGAGACCGAGCCCGCCTCAAGGCCCGGGAAGGAGGCCAAGGTGCAGATGGAAGCCCGCCTCAAGGCTGTCGAGACCGACGCGACTGACGATGCCCCACCCGCATCCGCCGTCAACAGATCTAACGAGGCCGCAAACACCTCCGACGAAGACGAATCGCTCCCGGAGATCTTCGACTGGAGCCCGTTCGTGTACCGCTCGCTGTTCCCGTACAACAAAATATCCAAAGCCGACGTGGACACCGCCGAGGTCGTCGCGGGTATCAGCGTCAACGCCTTCAGGGCGCAGATCATCAAAGGCAGGCTGTACGTCAAGGACATCCGAGCGCTTCAGTTTGCGAGAGACTTCGCGCCCAGTTGGAAAGTCACGTTGCTGGAGACGATGCGGCGCCATGAGGACTTGCCGGACGTCGACGCCGTCTTCAACGAGGGCGATTACCCCATCTCTCAGCTGCCCAACGACGGCGCGCACGCGCAGAGGCTCTACGGCCGCGAGGGCATGGAGAATGGGCAGAAACCTCCGCCGATATTCTCCCCCACGGTTAACGCGGCGACGACGCGGGACATTCCGTTTCCAGACTTTTCCTTTTCGCCCCCCGGGCACCGGGGCGCGGATAAGCTCACGACCAGCCGCTGGTCCGTGGCGCACACGCGCGTGATGGCCGCGGGTGCCGCTATCCCGTTCGAGAAGAAGCTCCCGTTCGCGGCGTTCACCGGGAATACCCAGGCGGAGCCGCGTCAACGCCTGGCGCTGGTGGCGAAGTCCAATCCGGATGTTCTCTTTGTCAACCAGGTTTACAAAAAGTCGGACACGGGCGGTAAGAGCTGCGTGGACCTCGGTTTGGCGGACAAAGGTGGGTTACAGGAGGACAAGTGCGCGCTGAGCTTCGAGGAGATGTGCAGGTACCGCTACCTCGTCAACGTGGGATCCAACGGGTACGCCAACAAGCTCAAATCGTTGTTTTTGTGCGGGAGCGTTTTGATCAACGTCGAGTCTTCGGCGCCGAATAAGGAATTTTTCGAGCATCAGCTCCTCCCCGGCGTGCACTACGTGTCCGTGCGGGACGCCGCCGACGTCCCAGACGCGGTGCGCGCGATGGAGTTAGATAAGCCACGCGCGGCGGCGATCGCACGCGCGGGGACCAAACGCATGGCTGCCTTCACCGACGAAGCCGTGTACGAATACGTGGCTTCAGTGTTGACCGAATACGCGAGCCGGCTGACTTTTAAGCCCGCGCGGGCCCCTGGGTCGTTCGAGGTCAGATGCGAGGATGACCTGTACAGGCACTACGATCACGACGGCGGGATGCTCCGGTTCCTGACGGAGGATAACTCCACGTGCATCGGGGGTGGCGTGAGTGAACCGGTGAGTGGGCCCGGGTGGGGCGGGACGTACGACCCAGCGGAGGGGGCGATACCGTGCGAGGCGGCGAATGACATCAAGGAGGTGCCGGACGCGTGCCCTGACGTGAAGTGGGGCGGGTGGGGGAAGCGGTGCGCGAGGGTGGAGTGCGCGGAGTGGATGCCGGAGGATGACGCCAAATCTTCGCGGCGATAGTTAAAGTGTTATGCGTGGACTTTCAATAGACTTTCAGTTGTATGCGGTGAGAGTCGTAGAACTCACTTCTTGACAAACTTGGCGATGCAGCCCGCGACGGCGAGCGCGCCCATCATAACCTCCGGGACGTAGTGGTTGGGGAACCCGTCGTACTTGAGGGGAAGACCCTTGGAGAGGATGCCGAACTTTGCGTTGTAGGGGTAGAGCAGCGCGGTGGCGACGGTGGTGGCCAGGGAGATGTCCACCGCGTCCTCGAGTGGAAGCTTGTGGATGGCGTAGATGAGGCCGAAGAACCCGACGGAGGATCCACGGATCCAGAACTCGGTCATCTGACGGCGGGTGGGGCGGGAAACGGATGACGGTGGTCAGGGAAAGATCTCCGGGTGTCGGCGTCGAGCTCGATCGGGAATGTAAATCGGGCGTTCTGAATGTACAAATGTGTGCGATCTGAACGTACCGGATCGCACTCCGCCTTGAAGTGGTCGGTGACCATCTTCTTTGGCATCAGCAGCATCATGGCGCTGTAGCCGCCGAACATGCCCTTGGCGAGGTTGACGAAGAGTTCGGGAGTGATCATTTTTATGAACGTGCGTGCGTGCGTGTTGTGGTTGTGGTTGTGTGCAGATGTGTCTGGAACGATCAAAAGACATAACGTTATGCGCGATTTTTTTAGACAGGTTCTCACATGCGTCACGAAAAAGCTAACAATGCAAGGACCGGGCCGTGAGCGCTCGACTGTGAGCGCGAGACGCGTTTCCGCGGGGTCGCGACGGCCGTCACGGTGATTCACGTCGCGGTCATTCGATTCAGGCGTACTTGACGTAAAGGCCCGCGGCGATGACTGCGTTTGGGATCGGAAGAGAAGGAGTTGTCAGCGAAGATGGTCGGTGACTCAGCCAGTCTGCAGGGGACGAAAAAGAGCCAATGCGCGTCGGGGTCAATTGGAAGACTCACAGACAGTCATGAGAACCTCGGGAACGTAGTGGTTGGGGAAGCCGGTGTACTTGACGGGCATCTTCTTCGAGATGAGCCCGAATTTGGCGTTGTACGGGTAGAGCAGAGCGGTGGCGATGATCGCGAGGAGGCCAAAATCGACGGCGTCGGCGGTGTCAATCTTCTGGAGGAGGTAGGATGTGGAGGCCCAGGCGACGGACTGGCCGCGGATCCAGAAGGCGGTCATCGGCGTGCACTTGGCATTGAAGTGATCGGACACCATCTTCTCGGGAGCGAGGAGCATCAGCAGCGCGTAGACGCCGAACACGGCGCCCCAGGCTTGGACGTACTGTTCACCGGTGATGAGGGACATTTGGCGTGAGATTCGGTTCGGTGCTGCTGCTGCTGCGCGTTTGGAAATGCGAAATGCGGGCGGGAAATGGAAAGTCCCCTTCGCGAGATTCGGTTCGGGAGTTTTGCTCGTTTGATGAGCTTCTTGAGTTATTCTTGAGTTAATTGTCCCCCCCCGCTCGATGTTGACCGTTAATTTTGCGAGGGTGCTCCCGAGATGCTGACACGGCAAGTTCTGTCTCGCACGTTTTGACCGCGGGCTTTTTTTCGACGCGTCTCAAACGTCGCGCGTGGAGATCTCAAAGCCTCAAAGCGGACCGCGGACTTCCCGCGTTCAAGGCGACTCGACCGCGTTCGAAGGAACGATCCACCGAGGCGGGTCCGGACCAACCCCGCGCGCGTGTCCTCGGACGCGAACCCTACGCACGTCCCTCGCGGCCTCTTTGCCCGCACCGAACAAAAAAAGGACAACTTGTACGTTTTGCGCGAGATGTCGACGGCACCCGCGGCCGCCCGAGGTGTCATCGCACCCCGCCGCATGCGGGGTTTCGCCGCGAGCGGATGCGCCGTGCCGTCGTGCCGTGCGCATACGACCGCGTCGCTCTCGCCTCGCGCCTCGTTTCGTGGCGTTCCGGTGCGCGTGGTGCGGCACCCGGGAACCTCCTCCGTTACAGTGCCGTTGAGAAAGGTGAGAGGACGACACCACGGTACCTCCCTCGTCGTCGCCATGGCGAACCCCGTGTCGCTCGTCGCCGAGGCCATCGCGGGTGGCGCGGGGGCGAAAGCCGCGGGCGTCGCCACCGCCGCCGCGGGAGCCGCGGCGTCCACCGTCACCAACGCCGCCACCTCCGCGGCGGCCGCAGGGGGCGGGGGCTTCATGGGGTACGTCTTCTCATTCCTCTTCGGAGGCGTCTTCTTCAGCACGCTGCTCGGCGTCGCCGCGCTGTTCATCTCCGTCGGAGGCGAGAACGTCCGACGGGCGTGGAGGGTGTTCAACTTTCTGGGCGGGCGCGTCTGGGCCCTCGTCGTCAAAACTGCCGCTGCGGTGAAAGAGTCGCTCCAAGCGGAAAACACGACGCTGGAGGATACCAAGAAAGTCCTCTCCGAAGGATGGCTCGCGACGAAACGCGAAGTCGACGACGCCCTCACCGCGTTCAACCAGGAGAGGGACTTCTACGCCGCCGCCGTCGGTATCCCAGGTCTGCGCACCGCACAGTACGTCATCGACCACATGATGCCCGGGCTCATCGCGCAAAAACTGGAAAACTCAATGGCGAATTCCATCGCCAACGTTAAACACCCCAACGTCAAGAAGATGATACTGAAAGGGGTCAAGGCGGGCACCGCGGCGCCGCTGCTCACGGGCGCGCGGTTCTACGACGTCGGCGACAACGACATGGCCTTCGACGTGGACGTCAAGTGGACGTCTGAGGTGACGGCGACGATGGACGTGGTACCGGCCATGGGCATCATGAGCGACCTCGGCGGCGACTTGGGGGGACTGGCGAGGGTACCCGTGATGGTCCACAACGTCAACTTCGACGGGACGATTCGAGTTTTAATGGCTGAACTGACGCGCGAGGACCCAGGGTACGGCGCCGTGGTCCTGTCCTTTCCGGATCCACCGCAGCTGTCGCTGGACGTTCGCGTGTTGGGCGGGTTGGAGGTGCGTTTCTTTTTATTTTCATCACATGGGCAATTAGAATAATGTCGTGTTTTGTTCACAGGTGAACCGAGTGCCGTGGCTGCGCCGGGTCGTCGTCGACGCGACCAAGACCTGGATAAAGGAAGAGATGCTCTGGCCGCAGCGTATGCTCATACCCGCGGAGAAGAACGTGGCGAAAGGGGAAAAGCCCGGGTTCGTACTAAATGAAACGCAGTTGAAGAAGGTGCTGGCCGAGGACCCGCTTCTACTCGCCGAGCAGAGGCTCAAGTCGCTGCAGCAGATCGCGACTGGGGAGATTGGACAGAAGCGCGAGCCAGGCGAGGGCCTGGCGTCCGGCGACGAGGACGACCCGACGGGCCCGGACATCGACGTGGAACTCACGGACCCGTCCAACCCGCGCGTCGTACCCCCGAAACCAACCGCTCAGGCGCAGGCTTGGGCGTGGCTCAGCGGTAAGTTTGTTTTTTTATCATCGTATGGGCGATTAGACTGATGTCATGTTTTGTGTACAGGCACCGCGAAGGTCACCGCCGACAAAACCGTCGAGGTTAGCAAGTACACGATCGAGACCACCAAGCAGGTGGCGACGAGCGAGGAGACGAAGACGGTGGTGAAGAACGTCGGGACGTGGTTCCAGCGGGACCTCGGCGGGTGGGTCAACAACGTCGCGGCGAGGGCGCAAGGGAAAGTGCAGACGGATAAAAAAGGGTACCCAAAGGCCGACGCGTGGACCGAACAGCCAAAGGCGAAGGAGACAAAGGCGGAATCTTCCGAGGGTGACTCGACAAATAAGAACGGTGACTTGACACAGAACGGCGCGAAGAAGAACGGCGTGCGTAAGAATGGCGGCGCGAAGACTAACCCGTCCCCAGCGCCGGGAAGCGCGTGAGAACACCATCGTGTAATCATAGTCTATACTTTCGTGCGCTCAATCCGCCATCACATGCCATCACGGCTACGACATCCTGCCCTTCTTCGTGCGCTCAATCTGCTCCACGCGCTCCTCGTACGTCGGCTCCGTCGCGCGTCTCGACAGAGGCACGTGCGCCGCCCTGGCGTTACCCCCAGCCGCGACGCCATCCCCCGCGGAGGCCAACGCCGTCACTCGGCTCAAAGCCTCCGCCGTCGCCGCGCCGTTGTCTAAATGCCCGTGCGTGATCTCCGATGTTTCCGCCACCCCCCCGCCGCCGCCGCCGATGTACTCCCCACACCGCACGTGCGCCAAGGTCTCCGCCCACACCCCCGCGCGGACCATGTGTCTGTGCGTGCACTGCGCCGCGTGCAACTCCAGCTGCGCGCGAGCCGTCTTGGACGTTCGAAACCGAACCCCGCCGAATGCGCACCTGTAAACAAAACACGACACGTCAGTCATTCTAATTGCCAGTACGGGAATTAAAATAAACGCACCTCCACAGAGTCAGCGGCTCCTCGGGAGCCATCTCGTACTGCGGCTTCCGCGGGAACTTGGTGAGATCCAGCATGTCGCTCACGATCGACGGTGGTTCGCGCCCGAGTCCCACTAAGAAGAGAACCGCGGCGATGCATCGAACCTGGTGCCATAGGAACGCCGTGCCGATCACCTCGATGTGCGCCACGCCCGGGGTGTTTATATTGTTTCCATTTCCATTTCCATTTCCATTTCCATTTCCAGCTGTTGCGTGTCCCCCGAGCCCCATCGCGCCCCCGCGGTCGGTATCAGCATCAGCAGTCACCACCCTGCACGAGTTGATCCGTCGCCGGTAGTTGTGCACGTTCTTCGCGTCCATCTTGCAAAAGTTACGGTAGTCGTGCTCGCCCACTAAACGGCCCGCCGCGTCGTCCATGGCTTTAAAGTCCAACCCGCCGGCACCCCAGTCGGCGAAGAAGTACTTGTAGTGCCTAAAGTCGCATGCGAACCGTGCGCTGAACCGTGGTGAGACGTACGCCCAGCCGATGACACGTATGTCCTGGGGTAACGCGCGGTTGAGCGTGGCGGGGTAGTCGATCTCGTCTTCGTCTGCGATTGATTCATTGAAAGTCGTCGAATCGAATTCGGATTCGCCGTCGTCGTTGAAGGGCACGCGGCATCGTAGTTTGGCGGAGACCACCTGGCCCACGGCGCTCACCCCCGCGTCGGTCCGCCCGCACCTGGTGTAGTCGCAGTTCTTCCACGTGGCGTCCGGCGCGATGAGGCGGACGCGCTTGAGCGCGCGGAAGAGGCACTCCTCGACGGTCGCGACTCCGCTTTGTTCGGCACCTTGCGACGCGAACCCTTTGTATTCCCACCCGGCGTACATGACGTGCAGCGCGACGTGCCTGCTGGGGTATTTGGTAAAGTCGAAGTTGTCGTCGTTCCGCGCCCGCCCGTCCGGACGTTTTTTGTTATTCGAGGTGGAGCCGACGGATGGGGTGTGCCGAGTCGGCGCGTCGAGCGCATCCGCGGCGGCGCGCAGCGTTCGTGCGAATCGCTGACGCCCCTCCACGCCAATCGCCGACAGTTCGTCGATCCAATCCTCTTGGTTATCTACACCGACGTTGGTGTGGTTCCAGATTTCGGCCAGGAATTCATCGCTCCCTGTGTATGGTTCAGGGTATGCTTCGGACATCTTCGAACCCTCCTACCCGAGCCTTGGACCGCCGCGCGCTGGACTGGCTGGCTCTACGCTTCGTCCAAGAAATAAAAAGTTAACTCATCGCGTGTTGAACGAACCTCGCCACTCCACGTGGACACCCGCGCGATGCCGACGTTCGTCACACCGCCGTCCATGGCGACGAAGACGACGATGGGAACACGCGGCGCGCATGTCGCCCGCGCGCTCGATGTCCGGCGAACCGCGCGTGGCATCGCGCATCGCCGCGTTACCCGGAACATCGTCGGAGGACCCGGAACATCGCCCCAACAACATCATTCCCATCGCCCACCTCGAAGCCGGACAGCCGTGTGCACGAGGGGCGCGCACCATCCCCG
>Ga0209425_10003275_pt1 | contig 17289 bp, 13 predicted proteins | sample COG_05_FD_184749 | JGI IMG/M metagenome (GOLD analysis project Ga0209425, IMG submission 184749) | Pelagic Microbial community sample from North Sea - COGITO 998_met_05 (SPAdes) (version 2) | ecosystem: Environmental > Aquatic > Marine > Neritic zone/Coastal water | place: Helgoland, sampling...
TGGAGGTATCAGTGTTGATGCTGCACAAATCACGCCACAACTACTTGCAGAAACTTTGCATCAAATAGATGGCGTTGAGTCGAATGTGGCGACAGGATATCACGCGATTGAATTTTTGCTATGGGGTCAAGATTTAAATGGAACCAATCCTGGTGCGGGTGACCGCCCGGCTACAGATTATTCTTTAAGTGAATGCTCAAACAGAAATTGCGATCGGCGGCGGGATTATTTAAAAGCGGTTACAAGCTTGTTGGTCTCAGATTTGGACGAGATGGTTTATAACTGGCAACCCGGTGGGGCTGCCTATGTGGATTTGATGCAAAAAGGACCGGAAGGAGGGTTGGCGACTATTCTTACTGGTATGGGCAGTCTGGCTTATGGAGAGCTAGCGGGTGAAAGAATAAGGTTGGGGCTATTATTAAACGATCCTGAAGAAGAGCATGACTGCTTCTCAGATAATACTCATAACTCTCACTATTACGACGCTCTAGGAATTCAAAATGTCTACATGGGTAGCTATGAAAGAATAAACGGCGAGGTAGTCCGAGGAGCGTCTTTAGCAAGCTTAATGGCACAAGAGGCGCCCCATCTTGCCGCACAAATGTTAGCCAGAATTGAAAGTACAGAGCTAGCAATGGAAGTATTATTATCTGAAGCCGCTAGAGGTAATACTTTTGATGTACTAATTGCGAGTAATAATTTAGATGGTGAAGAGGTGGTTTCGAGAGTAGTCGATGCCCTGATGGAGGAAACCCGAACCATTGAAGATATTATTAGGGAATTAAATCTGCAAAATGTGAGTATTTCAGGCTCAGATAGCTTAGGCGGTTTGTAGCTGCATCGAAAGCAATAGTAAGAGCTGCAACTAAATTTTCTCTTTTAATTGCAATATTAAAAACAAATTATGAAATTGCGATTATTCATTATTTTCTTTTCATGCTGTTTTGTGAATGCTTCTATTGCGCAGGTAAACCCTTTTGCAATATCTGAAGCTGGCTTGGATTTTGTAACTGGGCAAGCTCTGTTTGAAAAAACCTGGGTAAGTGCCCCCTCATCAACAAAAGCCAGTGATGGTTTAGGGCCTCTTTATAATGCCCGCTCTTGTGCTCAATGTCATTTTGAAGCTGGTAGAGGGACTCTGGCCGATGGATTAAATTTCCGCATCAATAGTGATTTTCTAGGACAACAAATACAAAGCAGTGCAATTTCTGGTTTGCCTGCCGAAGCGCAAGTCGACATTAGCTATAGCAGTATTGTTGAAAAATTGCCTGATTCGACCGAAGTTGTCCTGAAAATTCCCAGATATTTTTTTACAAATGTGCAAACTGAATCGGGGAAGGCAGGAATTGGGCAAACAGAAATCGAACAAGCAGAAATAATAGAATTTTCGCCCAGGTTTGCACCGGCATTGTTTGGCGTTGGTTTGTTGGAAACAATACCTTTAACTGAGTTACTTGCAAAAGAGGATCCTGAAGATCTAAATGATGATGGAATTTCAGGTAAAGCGGGGTCAGGCCGTTATGGATGGAAAGCAGACGTGATTAATTTAGAGGAACAGACAGGCCAGGCATTAAGTTTAGATCTAGGAATTAGTTCAGAATTATTTCCCAATCCATTTGGAGACTGCACGCAGCTGCAACACTATTGCCTATCCCGACCTAATGGCGCTTCCAGACAAGATCAGAATTTAGAAATTGGTCCTCCTGCATTTGCCAGCTTATTATTTTTTATAAGAAACATCCCTTTGCCTATAGTTAACGTAGATAATATATATAGCGCAGGCAAGGTGGTATTTGAAAATATTGGCTGTCAAAGCTGTCATCAATCCGGTTACATGCAGGGCACTGTGAACCCTTATTCAGATTTATTGTTGCATGATATGGGAGATGCATTGGCTGATACTTCTGATGATGAATTATCCCATGAATGGAGAACGCCGCCTTTATGGGGGCTTTCAGCTTATCAGCAAATAGATGAACAGTATTATTTACATGATGGGAGAGCTACAAGCTTGCTAGAAGCCATTTTATGGCATGGGGGTGAAGCTGAGAGATCTAAACAAGCTTTCAAAGCCTTATCAACGACAGAAAGAGAAGATTTAATCAATTTTCTACAAAGCATATAATGTTACCTATGGATAAATATATCGCAAAACTAAGTGGACTAATTTTACTCTTATTAGCTAGCCCCTTAACATATGGGCAGAATCTGATTACTCGTGATGAGGATTGGACTGCAATTAATATTGCCGTTACTGATGAACTAATTATTCCGTCATATCAAAATTTAGAGTCGCGGTCATTAGAGTTAATTTCTGCTACTGAGAATTTTTGTTCTGATTTAAGCGCCTTAAATTTAGATAGCTTAAAGAACTCTTATCAACAATCCATGCTGGCCTGGCAGGCAATTCAGCATATTCAATTCGGCCCAATCACCTACTTCAATTGGAATTATCGTATGCATTATTGGCCCGATGAACGCGGAGCTAGTGGTCGCCAATTAGATGCTTTGATTGCATCACAAGATGAATCAGTACTGACTAGCAACGCATTCCCACGCCAGAGTGTTGGTGTGCAAGGGTTGCCCTCATTAGAAAAACTTTTATATGACGCTAATGCTCTCAGTGATTTTCGAGACAACGCTTATTTGTGTTCATTAACTACAAGCATCTCTAGAAACATAAATGAGATTAGTTTTGGCGTTACTCAACGCTGGATGGATGAATATAGAGCGCTGATTTTAGATCCTGTTGCAGGAGGGTTTTATGAAAATGCCGAAGATCTAAGTATTGATTTTTTGAAGGCCTTGCAAGAATCCATCGCAAAAATACGTGATTTAAAACTAGCCCCAGCTATTGGAGAATCCTTTGTCACTACCAGAACGCGTTCAGCTGAGTCTTGGCGCTCTGAAAGTTCGTTGACTAATATTAAAAATAATCTCAACAGCGCAGAGTTATTATTTACTGCTTATAGTTCTGCTTTTTATGAGGAAGATATAACTGCAATTGTTAATGTGTTTTCAGATTTAGCTGTGACACTTGCTGCTTTGCCAGATTCAATGGTGACAGCGCTGACAAATGAAATGCAATATGCACAATTGCAGACATTGCATGCAGAAGTTGAAGCCTTGCATGAGGCGCTAGAAACAGCTTTAAAAAATACTGATCTATATCTTGGTTTTAACAGTTTGGATGGGGACTAGTATGTCTTCGAAAATTATTCAAAACTTGCCAAGACGCTCTCTCCTGAGTCTTGCTGTAATGCTTTCTTTAAGTCCGTGTCTTGCTCTCAGTAATGATAAAGCTGCTCCAATTTTTCTTAGTGCTGCTACTGATAGTGATGATAAGCACTGGTTAAAAGCTTTCACAATTGAAAATAATCAACTTACTGAACTTTATAGCCATCAGTTAAGGGCGCGAGCACATGCGGCTACTTTAAGCAGCAAAGTAGATTTATTTGTTGCTGTTGCGCGCAGACCCGGTAGGTTTATGGTTCTTGGAGATACATTAAGTGGCAATATTCTACAAGAAATTGAAGCGCCTGAAGGCAGACATTTTTATGGGCATGGCGTTTTTTCTAGCGATGATGAATTTTTTTATACAACAGAAAGCGCTTATGATGACCTGCAAGGCGATAGCGGACGTATTGGAGTCTGGCGGGTTAATAAATCATCAACAACTGTCGCTCTTGAGCGGGTTAATGAGTTTCCCAGTTACGGTGTTGGACCGCATGAATTACTCCTTATGCCAGATCAGGAAACCTTGGTTGTTGCTAATGGAGGAATTCGCACTCACCCTGAGTCGGTGCGTGAAAAGCTCAATATCGACTCTATGCAACCTTCATTAGTTTATATTAATAGATCCACAGGTGAGAACTTAGAGCAAAGGAGTTTACCTGCTGAATATCATCAGGCTAGCATTCGGCATCTAGATATTAACCCGCAAGGGCAGCTTGCTATGTCTATGCAATTTGAAGGCGAACCATTTTTACGTGTTCCACTGCTTGCAACTCATCAACGCGGTGAGGCTATACGCCCTATGCTGGCACCAGAACAGGTTCAATCCCAATTGTCACAATATGTCGGGTCCATTCGTTATGATGAAAGTGGCCGATTTTTAGTAGCCTCATGCCCACGCGCTAATGTGTTAACTTTTTGGGATGCAGGAAGTGGAGAGTTTTTAAACCAAGTTCGTGCCAGAGATGCCTGTGGTGTTTGTGCCTATAAGGATGGATTTCTTTATAGCGCTGGAACAGGACAGCTTCGATATTACGATTTACCTCAACAAGCCATCATGAATATGACGATAAGTGAAGATTTCACTACTGGTTTGTTTTGGGATAACCATTTAGCGGCAGGCTAAATGTTGAAATATTGCGCAATATTTTTTCTTTATGCTGGGCTAATTGGAAATGCGCTGGCAGCAGATGTAGCTGATTTACGCTTAAGTAAAATGGCTGATCTTGGTGCCGCTTTATTTTTCGATGTAAACCTTTCTCAAGAACGTACTCAAAGTTGTGCTACTTGTCATGATCCAGCCAGAGCGTTTACAGATTGGCGAGATAGTGGCGTCTCAGCCGCCGCCTCCTTAGGTGGAGATTTGATTTCTTTAGGTGATAGAAATGCGCCAACAATTTCTTATGCGGCACTAACACCTGAGTTTCATACTAATGCAGAAGGTGAATATGTAGGAGGCATGTTTTTGGACGGACGTGAAGCTAATCTAGTAAGTCAAGCTGGAGGCCCACCTTTAAATCCTATAGAAATGGCTTTCCCAAATAAACAAGCAGTGATTGCGCGTTTATTAGAAAGCCAAACATATGAAATGGCTTTTAAAGATCTTTTTGGTGAAGAAATATTTACTGATATTGATGCTGCGTATCAAGCTATGACGGAAAGTGTAGCCGCTTTCGAACAGACTGAATTTTTTTCTCCATTTGATTCAAAATATGATCGCTTTCTGCGCGGAGAATATGAACTCAGTAGGGAAGAAGAATTAGGTATGACCTTGTTTTTTTCTGAGCAATTTACTAATTGTAATCAATGCCATCAACTCAATACCTTGCCAGGCTCAGAAAGAGAAACTTTTAGCAATTATCTCTATCACAACATTGGTGTGCCAGTGAATAGCGTCTTACGTGAAGCAAATGGTTTAGGCTTAGAATATATTGATAAAGGGCTATTGGAAAATCCGCAAATTAGTGATCCATTACAGGCTGGTAAATTTAAAGTACCGACTTTAAGAAATGTCGCTATTACTGCACCATATATGCATAATGGCGTTTTTCAGGATTTGAAAAGCGTGGTTTTGTTCTATAATAAATTTAATACTAGGAGTAGCTCAGCACAAGTTAATCCTGAAACAGGAGAAATTTGGGGAGAGCCTGAAGTTGCTGAAAACATATCTATTATAGAACTAGAATCTGCACCAGCCTTAGATGAAAGAAGGATAAACGCATTGGTAGCTTTTATGCGATTATTGACAGATAGTCGTTATGAATCCCTCGCTGAATCCCTAAATTAATTTACAGCAAGATGTTTACTCATGAAATTTGTTGATACTGAAATAAGTACTCGCCTAGAAAATCAGCCTAATGGGATATTAGGAAGATATTGCACTTTGGTGGGCATTGATCAAGAAGCTTTAGGGTCCACTCGAGTGTTTTTTGATATTTATAATATTGAAGGCAATCGATTAAGCGGTAGCAGTAATGGTGACCATATTTTGCAAAATATTTTCAAGGGTGAAACTGGGAAAATATTTACTAAAGCTATTGAATATCGCCCTTTTCAGGATGCAGAATTAATTACTATGATTCAGGGCTTAGTTAGCGCTGATATTTCTGTTGCTGAGTTTAAATATACTTCCAGAGGCGATCATTTTGCTTTTTCAAAACCCAGTGATAGTGAAAAAGCTGCTGATAATATTCGCATAGCTCATGATAAATATGCCTATTTTTTAAAGTTATTAACTGTTATAAAAAGCGCGATTGAAAAACATGGTGAGCGCTTTAAACAATGGAGTGGACTTAAAGATATTGATAAGGTTGCTAGCAATATAAAAGTCTTAGATAAAATTGTTCAAAATTTAGCAATGGAACCAGATGGTTCAGATACGATTAAAACCTCAGGGCTCACTTTAGATGATTTGGGCATGCTAGTAACACTTGAGCCTGAAGTAGCAAAAGAAACCGGAATTACGGATACTGAAATAAAAACCCACTGCCATTTACCCGGCAATGCAGCTGCTGAATATATTCAAAGTTGCGGATTACACAAATTTGCTCAGGAAGCTTTGATGGTTGCCCAGTTAATAGAATACGCTGAAAGTGTAAGAAACATTGATGCAACTTTTTACGGGAGCTTTCCTAAAGTGTCTGCTCCAGACGGCACAGGTTTGAATTTTTCATTTCATAAATTTCACCATGCTTATTTACTAAGAGAAGGTCAGGGTGGTATCCCTGGGGTCGATATCTCAGTATCAATGTATAAAGACCTTGGCGGCACGGAAGCATTGATAAATCACCTAAAAGAACATGAGCTGGTTTCAAAATTAGTCAAACGTGAAAATGACTTTCGCCGTGGCCGAACGAATAACCTGCGTTGGTCTGAAGCTAAATCTTTACAAGAGCTTGAAAAAGCCTTGGATGCATTTGCTGATACTCAAGCTAAAGATAGTGTACTAAGAGAGCGCCTCATTGAGCATTTCTTAAACAGTGTTAGTGAGAATTTTGGTGACTTTTCTTTAGGAGAAATAGATCCAGCAAGCGGTCAGGCAGTTACTGTAGTCGTTTTACCTTCGCCTAATATGGCAGGTAAATCAACTTCATTGAAGGCCTTAGGCTTAATCTTGCAAGGCGCTTTAATGGGAAGGACTATCGCTGCAGAAAGTGCAGAACTAACCGTTCCTGATCAGATTTATCATAATTTTAATGTTGAGGATGACCTGACACATCAACGCAGTACTTTTAAAGCTCAGCTTGAAAATATTAAAGACTTTTTGGCTAACGCCACAATTAATAGTTTGGGTCTTTTTGATGAATTATTTAATGGTACTAGCTCGGATTATCAGTTAGCACTAGCCTGGGCTTTTCTGGAAAAATGCTCGGAACGTAGTTTGCGAGTCATGATTTCTACTCATAATCGTGATTTAGAATACTACAGTGATCCACAAGGTTATGAGCATATTAAAGGCTCACATGGTCGACCTAATGAGACCATTAATCCGAAAGGCGGCCGTAATGCTAAAACAGTCTCTATCGGCCATGACCATAAATTTAAATATGGTTCTGAACGCGACAGTGAAGCACTGGTTATTGCGAGTGAAGTGCTTAGCCCAAATCATGATGACATTCTTGAAAGAGCCGATGAGATATTAGTTCATATCCGTTCAGCACGAGACTAGTTTTTTAAACTGAAGAACTTTCTTAATGAAGGTTAAATTCTTTGCATTGCATCAAGAATGATGTTGGTCGTAAGTATCTGAGGCAGTACTTCTGCAGGCTGCGATGGGTTTGCAGGGAACATTAGATATAAAGGCACGCCACTGGTCTCATAGCGTCTTAGCACTTCAGTTATTTCGGGATCGTTATTTGTCCAGTCACCTTTCAAATACGTTATATTGTTATCTGCTAATGCTGTTATGAACTCTTCAGAGTCGAGAGCGATTTTCTCATTGACTAGACAGGTTATGCACCAGCTTGCTGTCATATTGACAAAAACTGCTTGTCCATCATTTCTCAATTGCGCCAGGCGGGCATCGCTATATGCTTCATAAGATGCATCTTCACTAATCACCTGGGCAATAGCTTGGGTCTCAAGCAAAGGCGATCTCACCACGCCTACAGTTGTTACTATACATAATAAGATAATTAAGGCATTTGCATAACGCCAGAATGAAGATTGAATTTCGCGGCGACGCTGATATAACCATGCTGCTAATGCTAGCAGAACACAAGTTGCAACGATTAAAGCCATTCCATCAGTACCAGTTTGATTGCCCAATACCCAAAGAAGCCACACAACGGTCGCATAAAGTGGAAAAGCCAACACTTGTTTAAAAGTAAGCATCCATTTGCCTGGATGAGGAAGCAAGTTTGATAGGGTCGGAACAAAAGAAATTAATAGAAATGGCAAAGCCATACCCAAACCTAAGGCAATAAAAACAGCCAAGGCAATAATTGCTGGTTGGGTGAAAGCAAAGCCTAAGGCCGCACCCATAAATGGGGCTGTACAAGGACTGGCGACTACACTCGCCAGAATGCCAGTAAAAAATGAACCTGAATAGCCTTCTTTATCTTGGAGTTCAGTGCCAACTCCCATAATACTGGTGCCAAATTCAACCACGCCAGACATTGAAAGTCCCATAATAAAAAACAGGAAAATCAGCAGGCTGATAAACCAGGGTGACTGCAGGTGAAAGCCCCAGCCTATGAGTGCACCACCAGCCTGCAGGGCAAGCAATACAGATGCAAGGATCAGAAAGGCTGCAATGACGCCAGCCGTATACGCTAAGCCATGTAAACGTTTTTCTTGTTGAGAGGAATTACTATTAGAAACCAGGCTAAGAACTTTTAAGGATAGCACTGGGAACACACAAGGCATGAGATTAAGAATCATGCCGCCAAGCATGGCAAAGACAAATACCAGTATGAGGTTCATATCCGAAACAGAAGATGATGTGCTAGTTAAAGATTCTGAATTAGCAGCCAAAAGTCCTAAGTCTGAAGCATTAATGCCATCGGGTGCGGCTGCAATTTCATAAGATATGAGTTGGTTGTTATTATCAGTTACTAACAAGAGTCCGGTAATTTCTTCAGGCGCTTCGTTGAGACGAGGGTGGTGACCTTGAGAGAGCTGCAAGCTTGAAAGTTGGTAAGTAATTTCCTGAGGCGAGACATAATCAAAGACTCGATGCTCTCCAGGAATAAAACTTATAGCGTTTGCGTTTTCGAAGACCGCTTCGGTTGCTTGAACCAATATATGCAAACTGCCGTTCGCGATAGAAAAAGTGGTATTGAAACTTACATCACTAGTTGGTATTGATGTGCGAGTTATCTCGAAGCCTTCGATCCATTGTACATTTTGTGTAATTTGAGATTCATCTAAGACAGGTAATGACAAAGACACAACAGCTCCGCCAGGAATACAAATATCTTCACATTCTAACCACTGAGCATTGGCGCTGATATCCAGGCTTTCAGCTTGAAAAGAAGCTGAAATATTGAGAGGAACTTGTAAAAAAATCTCGTCTTCGTAACCAAAATCCACTAGGTCAGCTGGTAGCTCAATACGTTTAGGTGTAGGCCAAACAATTTCGCCTGCAGTAACGCCATCAGGAAGAGTCCAGTTAATCTGAGTAGCAAGTCCAGCATCACCAGGATTTTTCCAATAGGTGTGCCAGTTCTCCATATGGTCAAGGCGTAGAGCGACCCAAGTATCTTGGCCCGGCGCAACTCCAGTCATTTCAGCGACTAGTTCAGCATCGACATGCTCGCCAATAACCACTTGCGCCTGCGCAGAAAAACTTAACAGGATTAGTGTAGAAGCTACTATTTGTAAAAAAACTGATTTCATTGGTCGTTAAAGACTCTATAAGTCGTGCAATGTTACACATATTACTGATTTTTATTGGGTTTATCAGCTTTAGCTTAACTAGAATTAAGGAAAAAATATGTATTTAAGCTCCTGTATAAGCTACAAATCATAGTTTATTTATTCATTAGTAATAGTTTTTACGCCATCGTTATCAGAAAAAATTAAGCTTTTAATGACAGCCCCATAATCAACATTTAGATAATTACGCATATTTGGCCAATAGTTTCTCAGCATCCCATGCTCAACTCGCATTGATTCGGGAATAGCAGTTATGCCTGCTTCTTGATAAATATAAAGGAATTCAGCTTCAAGTTCAGCGCCGACGAGCGCCAGAGGAATCTCTTCACCGTCAAGCTTCCATAACTTAAATGTTTTACCTAATTCAACTCCCACTAATGCTTGTGCTGGGACATTATCGAGTCCGCCTTCTGCCTGAACCAGATTGCCAAAAGCATGCTCGACATCGTGTGCATAAATTTGATGCACCACTTCCAGCCTTTGCGTGCGGGAATTAAATGCTACTGTTGTTAGCAGGGTTTGCTCAAGGTGTGCCTGCACTTGCACTGCAGGCTGAACAGCAAGCAATGCAAATAAGATAAGACTATGCAGGCGCATTTATTCCCCAGTTGATTGAAGTGGAACGTCGTTACCTGCATCGGCTTCTTCACCCGTTTCAGCTTGTTCTAATTCGACCAAAAGATCCGCCATTAAATCTCGAGTAGGGTTGTTAGAACGGTAGAGTTCAATGCGAGAGCGTTGTATTTGCTGAGGTATACGATTGTTATTTCTGTCTGTATCGGCAATCTGAAATAAAGGATCAAGCTCAACTGCAACGATAGCCTGGTCGCTTAAGAACAAACGCGTGACTTGATGGGGGCTTCTACGCCATATTTCAGCCGGTAGCATTATATCTTCTGATTCGCCATTGGCATATTCAAGCCGGATAGGTAGCGGCATTACCAGCCCGCCAATATTTTCAAAATCCAGAAAATAGACCATCAAACCATCAGCGATGGATTGGTCGAGTAATTCCAGTTCCCAATCCTCTAAACCTTCTCGAAAACTGGTGTATTCATTACGGTCTACGTTAGATACGGTGAATTCGTCATTTTCGTTATACAGGTCTTCTAACTCAGGAAATTCTTCGACCCGCTTTGGTAAAACTGCATTTCGAATTTGTGTTAAAGATACCGGCTCTTCAGCTTCTTCCTGGCGCTGAATAGGAAACTCTATTTCCGGATCCTGCGTTGAGATACTATATTCACGAATGTCACTGAGTGCAATATCGACATGGTCAGTTGTATAAAACCAACCACGCCAGAACCAATCCAGATCAACTGCTGAAGCGTCTTCTAATGTGCGGAATAAATCAGATGGTGTTGGGCGTTTAAACATCCAACGCTCAGAATACTCTTTAAATGCAAAATCAAATAACTCACGGCCCATTACTGTTTCCCGCAGTATGGTTAAAGCAGTAGCGGGTTTGCCGTAAGCATTATTCCCTAATTGTAGAACAGACTCTGAATTGGTCATGATCGGAACTTGATTTTGAGAAAGCATATAATTTGTAATATTTGCCGGGTCTCCCCGACGAGAAGGGTAATCATCTTCCCATTCACGTTCGGCCATAAATTGTAAAAAGGTATTCAAGCCTTCATCCATCCATGTCCATTGGCGTTCATCAGAATTGACAGTCATGGGAAAATAAATATGCCCCACTTCATGAATGATCACAGAAATTAATCCGTACTTGGTTCGTCTTGAATAGGTTCTTTCTCCAGTTTCTTCATCTTCTACTGGCCGATAACCATTAAAAGTTATCATTGGGTATTCCATGCCGCCATTTTCCCAACCATTGACAGAAATTGCAGTAGGGTAGGGGTAATCGAATGAAAAATCAGAATACACATCCATCGTGTGGGCAACAGCATGAGTAGAATATTGTGACCATAAAGGTTCAGCCTCAGAAGGATAAAATGACATGGCCATAACGACAGGATAAGCTGCACCTTCTTGCTGATGGCCTAGTGCATCCCAAATATATTTTCGTGAGCTGGCCCAGGCAAAATCACGAACATTTTCAGCTTCAAAGATCCAGGTTACTGTCTCATCAGTTCCTTCTTGCTCATTAGCCATAGCTTCTTGAGGAGTTACGATAAATACTGGCGTGTCAGAATCTTGCGCTTGCTCCAAGCGGTCCTGCTGTTCGTCAGTTAACACAGCATTGGGATTTTGTAGAGTGCCAGTGGAAGCAACGATATGGTCGGCGGGAACTGTTATATGGACTTCAAAATCGCCAAATTCGAGAGTGAATTCACCCGTGCCAACAAATTGTTTATTTACCCAACCATCATAATCGGTATAGGCAGCTATACGGGGGTACCATTGTGATACAGCATACTGGTAAGTATCGCTTTCTTCAAAATGTTCATAGCCTCCACGTCCACCAAGAATACTTTGATTGACGATGTTATGTTCCCAATCGATTTCGAAGCTAATGCTATCGCCTGACTCTAGGGCTGCCTCAAGATCCACACGCATCATGGTACCGTTTATCTGTGTATTCAGCTCACGTCCTTGGATTATTTGTGTATTCTGTTCGCTGCCTCGAACTTCCTGTACTCGACTTATTTGAAAGCCCCCTTCGAAGTCTTCAAATGTTCGCTCACGAAGCAAGGTGGAAAAAGCCAGGCGGTCGCTATTGCCTGAGGTTTCAGAGCTACGTCCAATTGAATCATTTCGAAAGCGGTTTTGATCAAGTTGAACCCATAGATAGCTCAATGTATCTGGAGAGTTATTTGTGTAAGTTATACGTTCGGAACCCAAGATGCGTTTATTTTCTTCATCTAAAGTTACCTCAATTAAGTAATCTGCTTGTTGTTGCCAATAATCATTGCCTGGAGCGCCTGATGCCGTACGATAGCTATTGGCTGTAGGTAGCACTTCATCAAGTTGACGAAATTTGTCTTCGAAATTTCCCTTGGATTGGCTTATCTGCGCATTAGCAGTAAAACTCAATATAAACAAAGAGATAAAAATAATATTTTTCATGCAGCCGCTCCAATTATTAATAGGAATCCGAAAGTATACCCGTTCTTATAAACACAATGTAATACTAGATAGAAAAAGAGAAAACCATTATGTAAAGCAGCAGTGTTGCTAGTGTTTAATTGATTTATATATATGCATTCACTTCGTTTTTAAGGTATATTTTCTCTACTTTTTATAACAATCATAACTATAACTATATACAGGAGGGAGTGAAGATGCATTTATCAATAAGGCGACTGCTTGCTTTTACTCTAATGTTTTCTTTTACGAGTTTGACCCAGGCTCAAGGCATTTTTGGTCACTGGGATCCGATAATGCATGAAGATCAAGAAGAGCGTATACCAGGCCCTTTTGTTGGAGATTATGCTGGCCTACCTATAAATGAAGCAGCACAATTACGCGCAGATAGTTGGCAGCCTTCATTATTAACCTTGCCTGAGCATCAGTGTAAGCCTCATCCATCTACTTATGGTTTCAGAGGTGTTGGTAATCTTTATATCTGGCAAGAGCTGGACCCACAATCTCTTGAATTGATTAAGATAGGCACACACATTCGATGGCAGGCTCAGCGTCGTGAAATCTGGATGGATGGGCGCCCACATCCTGATGATATGGCTCCTCATACTTGGCAGGGGTTTTCGACGGGACGTTGGGAAGGTGACACACTAGTTGTTACTACCACCCATTTGAAAGCTGGCTGGATGAGACGCAATGGTCTAGCACTAAGTGATCAAGCAACTATGATCGAGCGTTTTATTCCACAAGGTGACGACGAAACTATTTTGCACATCTATATGGTTCAGGATCCAGTTTATCTCTACGATGTCTTTTTCAAATCAAACGGTTTTTCCAAGCGTGCAAATACCACAATGCAACCCTATCCTTGTCGCCCTGCAACAGAAATCATTAGAGCCGCTGGAGAAGTTCCACATAACCTTCCAGGCGAATCGACTTATGCCGTTGAGTTTTCAGAAATGTTAGGTGTCCCAATGGAAGCAGGTCGTGGTGGAGGCATCACTATGCTACCTGAATATATGGATGTTGTTCGCGAATGGCGAAATGACAACATGACCGCTGAAGAACGTAATGGTGATGGTAATATTTTTCCAGTAAGAGAGTAATTTAAACCGCACTAAGTTATTATTTTCATCAGAAAATATTAAAAAAGGAGGCATTTGCCTCCTTTTTTATTGCTTTGCTGATTTCTATCGATGAGAAGACTATAAAAATTTATTATTTTGACTACTACTGAATTGTCAGTGGAACAAAGATAATGAATAAACAATTTTTAGCTGGAATTAATGGAATTGCCTGTTTGGCTAGCTGGAATGTTCAGGCAGATGAAGCTGGTGATTTTATTGTCAGAGCCGGCGCTGCATCAGTGAATCCGTCTAAAGGTTAGCAACATTCTACAAGCCACTGTGTTCTCTCCAAATGGACAGGTGAGTATTGATAGTGATACTCAGTTAAGCCAAACTTTCACCCATATGCTTACTGATAATTGGGGTGCTGAACTGCTGGCATCATCAGCATTTACACATACTGCTGTTTTTTCCGGCAATTTAAGTGGGCTGGGTTCGATTGCAATTGAAAAGCACTTATCACCAAAGCTAAGCGCACAATATTTCTTCAATACTGAAAGCAATATCGATTCTTATAATGAAGTAGGACATAAATTACTTAATGCTGATGGAAGCTAAGTCTACTGCGAATGGCAGCGTTGTCCTGGATACAATAGAGCCAGCTGGAAACTACAACATAGATGTAGTTGATTCCCAAGGTCTTAATTTCAAGCAGGAGTGGATATTAATTTAAATGAAAGCTTAATGTTTTAATGCAGTCATATGGAAAACGGGTATAGGTACAACTATTGAGCTTGCTAATACCTTGATAGTTGATCTAGTAATTGATTCTTGGGTTTATATCTTGAGGTTTGGCTATAAGTTTTAAGGAGACGAAATTCACAAGTTTGTTTAACTTATTTAAACAAGCATAAAAAAAGGCAGCTAAATAGCTGCCTTTTTTAGTTACTACTATAACTATTGACTGAGTCTTAGTTAGAAGCGACTGCTTCACCTGACCCTTCATTGACTCTCATCTGAAAAGGTACGCTTTTAACAATTCCTAGAATAATATCAGAGAATTTATAGTTTTCTTGAGCAGACTCACGAAGTATATTTCTTACATGAGGCATATCATACCAATCTAGAGGTCTGGTTAATGCAAATTGCATTAATTTCTCTATTGTATTAGAAGCAAATATTTCAGGACGCTCCACTAACCAGTTGCGAAGATCAGCAACGCTGGTGATCTCAGTTCCATCAAATAGAAAGTCTACTGGATCTATAGTTACACCTCTATCTAGTGTGCGATGTCGTCCAACGCCGTCAAAGTTTTCCATAGCTATCCCAATTGTATCCATTAATTGGTGGCAAGATGAACATACAGGGTCTGCTCTATGCATCTCCATCTGTTCACGCAATGATTGTGGAACACCTTCAACCTCGGTTAATTGAGTGTCAACATTTGGTGGGGGCTCAGGGGGTGGAGTACCAACTAAGTTAGTCAAGAACCATTTACCTCTAGTAACAAGAGATGTTCTTATAGTCAGAGAAGTTAGGGTTAAAATGCTACTGTGCCCCAAAATACCTCTCCTATTTTCATCTTCTATTTCAACGCGTCTCATACGACTACCTATGATTCCAGGTATACCGTAAACCTTCGCCAGTTCTTCATTGATAAAGCTATAGTCAGCATTAATGATATCAAGAACACTTCTGTCTTCATCAATGATGCTTTGGAAAAGCATCTGAGTTTCCAAGACTGAAGACTGTCTTAAGTTGTCACTATAATCAGGGAAAGTCAGTGGATCAGGAACAATTGCTTGTAGGTTTCTTAAAGTAAACCATTGAGATGCAAAGTTTGTTGTTAGATTTTCAGCTCTAGGATCAGCTAGCATTCGCATTACCTGCTCTTCCAACACATCTGAATCACTTAATCTGTTTTCAGTAGCAATATTGATCAACTCGTCGTCTGGTAGTGAACTCCAAAGGAAGAATGCTAATCTGGAAGCCAGCTCAATATCACTGATTTGGTAAGGTTGACCTTCAGCAACTCCTGCTGGAGCAGTCTCCACTCTGAAAAGAAACTCGGGGCCAGAAATAATACGGCGTATTCCAGTTTCTATACCTTTCTCAAAGCCGCCAATCTCATTACCGATTTCATAGAAGCCTAAAAGATCAGATACTTCATTTTCAGTAACAGGACGTCGATAGGCTTGTCTTGCTAAAGAAGAAAGAATTTCATTAGCGCAAGCTAGTTGTTCATCTTCCAAAGCACCTGGCTCACAAATAAAGATTTTTTCACGAGCAGCTGTAATGCCTGTACCAGTAACTTCAAAAGGTCCTCGGATTTCAACCTTATCAAGGTGAGGAGGGCCTTTTAATGGGTCTCGGTCAAGTGAAGTACGATCAGGTTGTCTCCAAATTTCTCCATTTGGGCCACCAGGAACACGGCTGAAGTTAACAGCAATTGTGTGCTCTCCTGCACTTAAGAGAGTAGTGAATTTAAAACGCTCATCAATGTCTTCAGCTAATTGGAAGCTGTTAGCACTAAACTCACCTTGTTCGGTATCTAGATATCCACCAAAATTAGCAGTATGTACAGGCACTTTATCAATAGTAATTTCTAGAGTGCTTGGAAATTCAATACCACGCGCTTCATCTTGAATTGAGCGCCAGAGTTTTGGGCTAAGCTCATAAGTACCATCTAAAGGAAAGTAGTGATCAAAAACCAAACCACCAACTGTACCAATAGGTGCCCCCATGACATGTCTATCTTGACTAGCATCTGATGGAACGCGATAAGACACAAAGTCCGGTGTCATATCAGGGTTACCTACCGCTAGAGCAGCAACTCTACCAGATGCTGCTACATAACCTTCCAGCAAGGTAGCTGAAACTTGAAGTGCAGTTGACATATTGTCAAAACCTTCAGCAGAGTCATCAGAGATAAGCATGGCAGAAGCATCGATATCCAATGCTAATAAATCACGAATGCTGTTTTGATATTCAGTACGATTTAACCGCGGCAACACAGGAGCGCCTGGATTAGGGTTTTCTTGAGCTTCTTGGTTAAGAATTGCTTCTAGAGAAGCAATAAAAGTCTGTCGTTGCTCTGGCGAAGGTTGCTCTTCTCCAAGTGGAGGCATTTGACCTGTTGCAAGCTTCTTAATAGCTTTTTCCCAGATTTCGCCTTCTTCATGAACAAAGTCTGGTGAGGCATACTCAATAGAAAGCCCTCCAGTGTAATCAGTTTCATTATGACAATCGACACAATAGTCATAGATCATGTTCCATTGGTCTTCCATAGGAGGTAGCTCTTGAACTGCAAGCTGAGGCGCAGCGCCAGAATCGACTGAGTCTTCTCCAGAATTATTACAAGCACTTAAGCCTAAACTTAAACCTGTAACTATAATCGCGGATAAAGTTCGTTTTTTCATTTTAAATTACCTACATTAAAAAATTAATATTTCTTATTTGATTGTTTAATTTAACTTAAGCTTCGCCTGACTCGCTATCATCTTCTGCAGGAGGCGCCACATATTCTTCAATGGCTACACCTTGAGCATTCATGGCTTCAGTG
>Ga0209425_10003279_pt1 | contig 17282 bp, 17 predicted proteins | sample COG_05_FD_184749 | JGI IMG/M metagenome (GOLD analysis project Ga0209425, IMG submission 184749) | Pelagic Microbial community sample from North Sea - COGITO 998_met_05 (SPAdes) (version 2) | ecosystem: Environmental > Aquatic > Marine > Neritic zone/Coastal water | place: Helgoland, sampling...
TGCTCTTGATGAGTTTACCACCGTTTATCACCTTTCATTTTCACGGTAAGAAAAAAAATAAGGCGTAAAAATGCTTTTAGTTCAAACTTCTGTAGATTGGGTGAATACGGTCATTCAAGATATGGATACGTTTTTATTGGATCATGCGGCGTGTGAGCGTAAGGCTTCTAGTATGGCGATGTCGATGATTTGCCACTACCCTGATAGAGCGCAGCTAGTTGCGGCGATGACGGATCTTGCGTTGGAAGAAATGCAGCATTTTCGTCAAGTGATGCGGTTGATTCTTAAGCGTGGCCTTGTTCTGCCGCCTGACACTAAAGACATGTATGTGATTGGTTTGCGCGATACGATGCGAAAAGGGCGCGAAGAATTCTTTTTAGACCGCATGTTGATCGCTTCAATTATTGAAGCGCGAGGTGCGGAGCGTTTTCAAATGATCGCAGACCATGTTCAAGAAGATTCACTTAAAACATTTTATGCCGCCATTGCGCGATCAGAAGAAAAGCATTATGAATTGTTTTTAGCGTTAGCAGGCGTGTATTTTAAAGAGATTGATATCAAGGAGCGTCTTGCAACGCTCCTTGAGGTTGAAGCATCAATTGTTGCATCGCTACCCTCTAGAGTTGCGTTGCATTAGGCTTAGGTTTTTTTCGGTTTCAGTCGTTTCTTGCCTTGTGCCCGACGTCGGGGAAAATAAGTTAAATTGTGTGCGAGCCTTATTAATTGTCTCTTTAGCTTCACCGAGTTTCGTTACAATTGCGAAAGTCCGTGGCTGGTTTCTAATGGGGGCCATTAATTTCACAGCTAAATCAATTTGCAAGGAAACGGTGTTAGGGTTGGAGTCTTTGCTCTTTAAAGCGAGCTTCAAGGCGTGTGTGATATTACTTAGTTTTTCTAGAGAGCTTAATTCCTTGGATGTTGTAACATTCACCCAATCACCGCCTTCTTGCGCTGGGAGGTTTTGTGTTTTAGGTTCGTTATTTTTGCTTTCTTCATTTGTGTTTTGCGGTAAGCCGAATGTGTTGCCCATGCTGTATTCCCCTATTATTGTAAAGAGGCAAATGTTAACATAGCTTGAGTTTCCAGCGTAGGTTTTTCATGACGCAAATTAAAAAATATTGCTCTGTGCATGCAGGGTGTTTTGAACAAATAGAAAAAGTTAACAAAAGCGATTACGCTCTTGTGATTCCTTGTTTTTCAGAAGACGTTTCGTTTTTTGAGAACGTTGAGTTGTTGTTGAATCGCACGCAAGAAAAAGTGTGCGTTGTTGTGGTTATTAATGCGCCTGATAATGCCGCCCCTGAAGATGTTAAAAAAAATCAGATCTTACTGTCTTTTTTTAAAGAGAGATTAACGCTATCATTTCAAGCAAATAATTATTCAGTTCACGAGTTCGACCATCACCAGGTATGTGTAGTTGATAAAACCACAATTCCTCTTCCGCATAAGTCAGGTGTCGGGCTTGCGCGAAAAATTGGCTGTGACTTCGCTATGCAACTGTTTGCGCTTGAGAAAATTAAAACACAGGCTATTTTTGTTTCAGATGCTGATGTTGTTTTTCCAGGGGATTATTTTTCTAGAGTTGTTCCACAAAATGCAGATGCTGCTTGGATATTCCCTTTTAAACACACTCGAGACAGCAATCCACTATTGGCAAAAGGTATTGCAGATTATGAAACGTTTTTACAAAGTTATGTTGATGGTTTGAAGCGCGCAGGTTCACCCTATGCATTTCACACAATCGGATCGACGATGGTAATTCACCCTGAAGCTTATGCCAAGGTGCGTGGCTTTCCTAAACGCGCCGCTGCTGAAGACTTCTACATGTTAAACAAACTTGCCAAGGTGGGCAGTATCACTCAGCTCACTGGAGCTCCGCTGGTTTTGCAAGGCCGCTTGTCACATCGCGTACCGTTTGGTACAGGGCATGCGATGAATAAGGTCTTGGATGGTAAAGAATACAATTCCTACAAAGCATCTGCGTTTGATTATCTCTCAGTATGGTTGCGGGTTGTTTCTGATATTCAGCTTGATACAACGCAGGCGCAGTTGTTGTCTTCCCTTCGAAACTGTTGCGAAGAAATGGATCTCGACCCCGCTGCATTGATACAACAGTTAGAAGAAATGAAAGCGTTCGAATTGTTTTCACAAGCTAAAAGCCAAGTGAAAGACGCTGGTGGGTTGCAGCGTTATATAAATACTTGGTTTGACGGGTTTAAAACGATGAAGTTCATTCGCGTGTTTAACGCGTAGATTGTTTGCAATGCGTTTCTTTCATGAAGAAGGTCAGCGCTAATGCGATGAGTAATCCAATCGGTAAAACAAGTAAGGCACTTTGATAATCTACATGAGAGTAGCTATGTGCGCCTTTTGCAGTCGAGGTTCCCCAGTGCATATCAAGCAAGGCGCCAATGATGGGTGGAATGACAACGCCGCCAAGCATTACCAAGAAGTTAGTTGCCGCCACGGCGGTGCCTGATGCTTGCTTAGGGCTGATTTCACGACCGATCGCAAAACATAAAATTTGTACCGATGAAAATATACCGAAGAAGAATAAAGCGTTGAACATAATCCATTTGTTGGTGCCAACGCTGGTGAATAAAATGAAAAACATCAGAGAGGCTGCAATCACAAGTCCGACTTGAATAGGGAGGATTCTTTTTCCAATAGTGCTTGATAGCCAGCCAGAAATGGGTCCGCCGATAGCCCAGCCTAAGAAAATCATTGAGACGCCAAATCCTGCATCATGGGATGTGAGTGAAAAGGCTTGTGTGAGGTAGTCGATGCCCCATAAAACGGCAAAAGCCGTTGTCGGTAAAAATAGAAACCCACCAATGATGCCGTTAATCCAAAATTGTTTTTTGCGCATCACTTTTTTAAAGCCGAGCCATGCATGGCGCCAGTCACGATATTCCACTTGCGCAAGCTTTATGCCTTGTGGTGCATCACGTACGATAAAGAAAATGAGAATGGCTAACACAATACCGACGACACCTGATATTTGCCAGGCTTGCTGCCATCCAACGTTATGCACAAAATGAATGAGCGCATTGTCACACAAGATTGCGCCTAGCATGCCGAGTGTTGTGGTCAGGCCTGAAGCTAGGGCAAAATGGCGTTGCGGTAACCAGTTTGCGGCGAGTTTTAATACGCCTACAAACGCAAAGGCTGAGCCAAACCCCATGAGGAATTGACCTATTTCAGCAACGTATAACGAGGTTGTGTTGGCAAATAAAAACGCACCTAAAGTGCACATTAAGACCATGCCGGTCAGCAATTCACGAGGGCCATAACGATCCATTAGAATACCAACGGGTAATTGCATGGGGGTGTAAGCGTAGTAGTAAAAAGCTGAGAGTACGCCGATGTGGCTGGCGTTAATTTTGAAGGCTTCCATGAGTTCAGGAATCATGACGCTGGGAACAGCGCGCAAAAAGAACTCATAACAGTAGAATAGAGCAGCCAGTCCGCAGACAAAGCAAGCCATAATACGAACAGATGTGGCCTCTAACGGATTTTTTCGTTTTCTATGCATCCGGACATCTTACAGTAACGGGCTATGCTCATCAAGCGAGCATAACCCGTTGTTTTGTTATCGAGGTCTGGGCGCCTGGTCGGGGCTAGCAGTTTCCTCATCAAGCTCTAAGTGAAAGATCTGATTCTCATCTTCTTTGAAGATGCTTGATATTCTTCTCCTAGGTGGGGGGTTATGATCTACTAGCTGTTTTTTGTAATCAGCGTGAATTTTTCCAGATAATGCTTGCAGCAGGGTGGTTTTTGCAAGGAGTTTGGTGGGGGTTGCGCGTGCGGGTAGATTTTTTTCTACAGTATTCCTAACAAGTTGAAAGTTAATTAGCGCTAGGAATCGTAAAGTATCTGCGTATTGATCGTCCTCGCTTTTGCATGAGTTAACAAGGTCTTGAGTGAGCTTGTACGCCTTTAATGAACTCATAGCAGAGTGGACGTCGTCCTTGTCATAAGCTTTGATTTTTTTCATGTCGCCCTGTATGCAGTCATGAAAAAAAGTGAGTTCCGTCAAGCTGGATTCAAACCTGTCAGATATGAATCCCTTGTCTTGCGTTGGTATTGGAATTCTAGGGCTTGGGGTGCGAGGAGTCGGGGTTGTGAGTTCTCTTTCTTTAAAGGGCATTGGTTATTCTCCTTGTATATATTATTAATGAGCTTAAGCGGGTATTGTATCGAATCTAGGAGTAACTGAGAACTGTAAATTCAGCAAGTTACCGTTTTTGGGTGGGTTAGTTGGTTGAGTAATTCAAGGGCATAAAGTGGCTGAATCCTTATCATAGACATGCACTCCAGAGGGGTTTACAATGTCGGCATAAGTCTTCGGGGTTGGGTGTAACTCCCTACCGGCGGTATAGTCCGCGAGCGGTTGGTCTTCGTATCAATGTCAGCAGATCTGGTGAGATTCCAGAACCGACGGTTAAAGTCCGGATGAAAGAAGATGCATATTGTTCCTAGGCGCGGTCCCATTGGGGTTGCCTGTCTATCAGTCAATGTGTCACCCCGAGTAAATTGAGGTGAGGCATGAATCACACACATTTTTTACAAGCTGCATTAGCGCAAGCGACATTAGGCCGAGGGTTTTGTAGCCCTAATCCTGCGGTGGGCGCCGTGCTTGTAAAAGATAATCAGATTATCGCCAGTGGATTTCACCGAGGTGCTGGCACCGCACATGCTGAGGTGAATGCATTGTCGAATGTAGATGATGCGGCGGGTACGATCTTATACGTCACGCTAGAGCCATGTTGTCATCAAGGCCGCACGCCACCGTGCACTGCTATTATTCTTGAAAAAAACATTCCCCACGTTGTCTTTGGATTTAAAGATCCTGTGCAGCATACGAAAACTTGCGGTGAAGATGTTCTCAAAAAAGCGGGCATTCGTTGTGAGTATGTCGACTCTCCTGAAATCAATGCTTTTTATACAAGTTTCACAAAAACAACCAAAACACAAAAGCCGTTTGTGACGGCAAAGCTAGCGATGAGTTTAGACGGGAAAATTGCCGGCAAGGAAGGTGAGCCCATTTCGATCACAGGTGAAGCACTTTCAACTTTCACGCACACGTGTCGCAGAGAAGCCGATGCTATTTTAACAACGGTTAAAACAGTAGTGAATGACGACCCCCAATTAAATGCCAGAACCTCAGATGGTGAAATAAAAAAACCGGTGTATGTTGTGGATGCGCGATTGGAAATGCCAGAAACGTGTCGGTTGTTTGATACGACGAAAAGTATCACGGTGTTTTATGATGAAGCTTATGCGAATAAGCTGCCTAAAAAGGCTGCGGTGACCTACGTTCCTGTAAAGCGAAGTGACAGTGGGTTAGATGGCGAGGCTATGTTTGATTACCTGGGTAGCCAAGGTGTGCACGATGTATGGGTTGAAGCAGGCGGCGAATTTTTTTCTTCCATTGTGAGGGCGGGTTTGGTTGATCGTGCTTATCTTTACGTTGCGGCTAAGGTGTTGGGTGGCGATGCGTATCCGGCTTTTAATAATGCGGCATCATTGTTTCAAACTGCAAAAGAAAAGCAGTGGCGGTTGATGGGTGACGATGTGATGTGTGTGGTGGAGTGGTAATGTATACAGGTATTGTGGATCATCTGGCTAAAATAATTGAGTTGTCTTTAAAAGACGGTGCTATGAAAGTTTCTATTGCCTCGACGTTCACCGATTTTATTTTGGGTGAGAGCATTTCAATTGATGGCGTATGTTTGTCTGTGACCGGTTTTGATGGAGGCGTATTTCATTGTGATATTTCACCTGAAACCTTGGCCGTCACAACCGCGAAATTTTTTGAAAAAAATCGTTTAGTGAATGTTGAGCGTTCATTGCGTTTAGGCGATCGAATGGGCGGGCATTATGTAATGGGGCATGTCGATCAAATGTGTCAGTTGTCAGAGCGAAAGATTCATGGGGAATTTGTCGAGATGACGTTTACAGGCTTGTCAAAAGAAGGGTGTTGTTACTTCATCCCAAAAGGCAGCGTGTGTATCAATGGCGTGAGCTTAACGGTTAATCGTATTGAGAGCGATGCATTCTCTGTAATGTTAATCCCCGATACGTTAAAGCGAACCAATTTAAGTGAATTGCAGTCTGGCGATTCAGTGAATATTGAGTATGATTTTATGGTCAAAGCTGTTGCAAGACAGTTACAACAAAGAGAGTTAGTGGTATGAGTAAAGTATTTGCAAAAATTCCTGAAGCTATCGAAGCGATTGCGCGCGGTGAAATGATTATTCTCGTTGACGATGAGTCGCGTGAGAACGAAGGTGATCTGGTGTGTGCTGCTGAGCATGCAACGCCTGAGGCAATTAATTTCATGGCAAAAGAAGGGCGTGGATTGATTTGTTTGTCGATGACGGGTGATGCGCTGGATCGTTTAGAAGTGCCATTGATGCCGAAGAAAAACAAAAGCAAACTTGGCACTGCATTCACATTATCGATTGAAGCGTCACAAGGCGTGACAACCGGTATTTCAGCCGCTGATAGAGCGCATACGGTTAAGGTTGCGATTGATGAAAGTAGCAAGCCTGAAGATCTCGTGGCGCCGGGTCACATCTTTCCTTTGCGTGCGCAAAAGGGTGGGGTGTTAGTTCGTCCAGGCCAAACAGAAGGGAGTGTTGATTTCGCGCGCCTTGCAGGCTTGAATCCGTCAGCCGTTATTTGTGAAATTATGAATGATGATGGAACCATGTCGCGAGTGCCTGATTTGGAGCTCTTTGCAAAGAAGCACAACTTATTGATGGTCTCTGTCAACGATTTAATTGCTCACCGCATCGCGACAGAAGTGTTGATTGAAGAAGTGTCTGAATCCACAATGCCGCTTGAAAATTTGGGCGAGTTTACCGTGAAGGTTTTTAAAGGTGTCTGGGATAACGCTGAGCATTTAGCGTTTATAAAAACGCCGATGGATGCGAATAAACCTGTGCTCGTGCGTTTGCACTCTGAGTGTCTAACAGGTGACACTTTTGGTTCAATGCGTTGTGATTGCGGACCGCAACGTAAAGAAGCGTTACGTCAAATTGCAGTTGATGGTGGCGTGTTACTTTACATGCGTCAAGAAGGTCGTGGTATTGGTTTGGGTAATAAAATTAAAGCTTACGCTTTGCAAGATACCGGTTTAGATACCGTTGAGGCTAATCATCAGTTGGGCTTTCAGGATGATCACAGACATTATGGTATGAGTGCGCAAATGTTAAAAATGCTAGGCTTGGATTCTATTCGTTTGCTGACGAATAACCCACGCAAAGTTGCAGAGCTTGAAAGCTACGGCATTGGTCGCGTTGAACGCATTCCATTAGAGATAGCGCCTACAAAACATAATGCACGATACTTAAAAGCTAAAGCACAAAAGCTAGGTCATATGTTAGTGTCAATGAGTTAATTAAAAAACGGAGTTATTATGAAATCAATTGTTGCAAAAAATATTGAAGGCGGATTCAACATAGCGGTTGTTGTGAGTCGTTTTAATGAGCCGGTTACAGAAAAATTGTTAGAAGGTGCGCTTGAGCGCTTATCTGAGTTAGAGTTTAGCGCAGATAAAATTACAGTGGTGCATGTGCCAGGCGCAGTCGAGCTGCCAATCGTCGCTCAACGTTTTGCAAAAGCAGGTAATGTGGATGCAGTCGTCTGTTTGGGCGCAGTCATTCGCGGTGAGACGACGCATTATGATTACGTGTGTAACCAAGCGAGTGAAGGTTGCCAGCGTGTGGCGTTAGATTATGATCTTCCCGTTGTCTTTGGTGTGTTAACAACAGAAAATAAAGCGCAAGCTCTGGCGCGTGTTGGCGGCAAGCATGGCCATAAAGGCAGTGATGCAATTGATGCTGCGTATGAAATGGTGTCTGTGTTAAAACAAATTTCATAAATTCTCAGCCAATTTCGATACTTTTTCAGGCCGGTAGTCTACATGCTGCCGGTCTTCACCAGTCTCCCTTTTTTTGTATTATTATTTTAAATAATAATACAAAGGGGGGTATGTATGTTTAATCAAAAAAATGCAAAGATTTTATCAGTGTTGTGCTAATAGGCTCAAAATTTTCTGTGAGTAAGATGCTGCTGGAAAAAAAAGTGGGTGAAGCTGTGCTAGAGAAGCCTCACTGTTTTATGATGTTAGTTGAGTTTTTAAGGTAAGGGGGGTAACCCGCTGAGTGGGCTACATGGACTGTTTGAGCGTAGCGATTGCGAGTACGAGCGCTTAGATCAATCCAGGCAAGAGCGCCCGTTAAGGCGCGATTTGTTGGTTAATGACGTCTTTTGGGTTTCTTACGCTTCACATGGGCCATGAGTTTTCGCTTGCGGCGAATCTGCGTGAGGTTCAGATTTGGCTTTGTCTCTTTAAACGGGTTGTCGCTGGATTTAAATTGAATTTGAATCGGCGTGCCAACCAGTTTCATGCATTTTCTGAAATGCCCTTTTAGGTAACGCACGTAGCTGTCCGCGAGTTCTTTTACTTGATTACCGTGAATAATGATCATTGGCGGATTGTGTCCACCCATGTGTGCGTAACGTAGTTTAATTCGTCGACCACGAATCATTGGCGGCTGATGTGCGGTGATGGCGTCTTCTAGCCATTTGCTGAGTTGGCCAGTTGTGGCTGTGGCCATCGCGCTCTCATAGGCTTTATCAACGGAGTCAAATAAGTCGCCCACACCGGTGCCATGCAGTGCTGAGATGAAATGGATTTTTGCAAAGTCGACAAACTTTAATTTGCGTTGAATTTCGTCTTTGATGCTATCTTTTTGCTCTTGAGGTAGGTTATCCCATTTGTTGATCGCAATCACGAGTGCGCGACCACTGTCTAAGATGTATGAGAGTAAAAATAAATCGTGTTGTGACACTTCGCCGACTGCATCGATCACCATGATAGCAACGTTCACTTCATTGATCGCTTGCAAGGTTTTAACGGCGGAAAACTTTTCGACCGTTTCAATTACTTTGCCGCGACGTCTTAAGCCGGCGGTATCGACTAATGTATATTCCTTTCCGTGACGTTCTAAGTCAATTGAGATGGTGTCGCGGGTTGTGCCTGGCATGTCATAAACGATCACGCGGTCTTCGCCTAGCATGCGATTGATGAGTGTTGACTTACCGACGTTAGGTCTGCCTACGATCGCCAATTTTGTGCCTTGTGATTCAGGGAGTGGATCACTGTCGGGTAGCTCTGATAGCACATCGAGAATTAAGCTGCTGATGCCGCGACCTGTCGAAGCTGCAACGGGATGTGGTTCACCCATGCTTAGTGCGTAAAAGTCAGCGGTTGCAAGGTCTACAGACTCGCCGTCAATTTTATTCACGAGCAAATGTACGGGTTTGTTCTTGGTGCGAATGAAGTTCGCGATTTGTTCGTCGGCTCCTGTGATGCCTGATTTGGCGTCTACAAGGAATAAGATAACGTCAGCTTCTTCAATCGCTTGTTGCGATTGCTCGAGCATCAACCCGTCGATACCGGTATCGTCATGTTCGCCGATCCCGCCGGTGTCGATAACGATATAAGCACGATCACCAAGTTTGCCGACGCCGTATTGTCGATCACGCGTGACGCCAGGTTCATCGGCAACCAGAGCGTCACGTGTTTTAGTGAGTTTGTTGAAAAGGGTAGACTTGCCGACATTGGGTCGACCTACAATAGCAATGACAGGTAACATAATTAGCTCGTTCGGTACGCGATAACGTATCCGTTAGTTGTGGTGACGTAGAGTGTGTTGTTCACAACAAGCGGTGTGGCTAAAACGCTTTTGCGTGATGCCTTAATGCGTGCTACGAGACTACCGTCATCGGTGGATAGAAAATGCAGGTAACCTTCCTTGTCGCCAACAACCAGTGTGTTGTCGTTATAAATTGCCGGCCCAGAAATGTTCCGGTAAAGCAGGGCGTCTTGTTTCCAGTCGGCGGCGCCCGCTTTCTGGTTGAACGCTAAAATGGAGCCGTCCGCTTCTGAGACAAATACGCGATCATTGTTTGCAGCAATGCCTGAAAAGGTTGAAATGGCGCGTTGCCAGTTTGTTTGACCGTTATTCATGTCGAGCGATGCAACGTTGCCTTGATAGCTTGCAGCGTATACAACGCCGTCTTTTACGATCGGGGTTGCGTCGATGTCTACCATGTTGTCAATGATGTTGCTGCCTTCAGGAGAGGCAATCGGTGTTTGCCAGAGCAAAGAACCGCTGTCGATATCAATGGCGGAAATTTTTCCGTTTGAAAATCCTGCGATAAGCGCGTCGTTGTTGAATGTGACGCTGCTGCTACCGCGTAAGATAAGGGATGGAAGATCTTCTTGGTAATGCCATTGTAGTTCGCCGGTCGCGACGTCTAATGCGGTGATTTGACCGTCAATCGTTTTGATAATTAAGGTGTCTTTAAAGGTCGCTGGTGTGGCTAGGATTTCACTCGGAGCGTCTGCTTCCCAAACCTTTACTCCGGTGTCTTGATTGAAGGCCGCCACTTTCGCGTCAGAGGTGCCAACGATAACGAGTCCGGCATAAGCTGCTGGGCCTGCGGTGATAGGCAATTTAGTCACGGTGCGCCAAGCGCTTTTACCGGTTTCGGCGTTAAAGGCAGAGATTACACCTTTGTAATCTGCAGCGAAGATGCGATTGTTTTCATAAGCCGCAGGTAATTTTAAATATTGTTTTCCAACGCCGGCGCCGCTTGAGGCTGACCAAAGCTGTTGAACGTTTAACTTGGTGTCTATTTGAGTTAACGCCGTCGGTGTGGGTGCATTGTCTGTACCGTAGCTGTTACAGCCAGAGACAAATAAGCAAGTGGTCGCCAATACAGCGGCAAATAGATTTTTTTTCATTATATTATCCTTCTATGCTATCCACGTTTTGTAATTTCATTGTGAGAAACGACGGTGGTGTGATGCCTTGGTTGGTGAGCGTTGAGATGGCGTTTTTATAAGCGGTAATCGCGGCGGGTTTGTCACCTTTGGCAAGATAAGCGTCGCCTTTGGTGTCTTGTGTTAACCCGTCGAAGGTTTTGTTGTCCACAGTTTTCAAGAGTTCCAATGCAGCGTCTGCATTGTCTTCAGCGATGTAAATTTTAGCTAAGCGAACACGTGCTGTTTGTTTGATGGAGGTGTCTTTCGCGCTATCTAGCACCCATTGCAAATGTTTTTTCGCTTCGGGGAACTTGTTTTCTGTGATGTCTATTTTCGCGAGTGTCATAGCAGACCAGAGTGCGTAAGGTGTGCGCTTATACGCTGAGATAATGTGCTCGGCTTTTGTGCGGGCATCGTCAAGGTTATCTTGTACGAAATCGTTGAGTACGCGGGTATATTCGAGGGAGGCGCTTTGGGAGATGCGTAATTGGCGTTTTTGCCAGTAGCCCCAGCCAAAGCCAATAGCGAGTGCTAGCACCACGCCGATGATGAAAGAGGGTCCATAATCACGTAACCAGCCTTTTAACTGTTCTAGTTGTTCATCTTCTGACTCAGGTACGTACATTGAATCTCTCCCTATATTAGATTGGGCGCCATTATAACCCTAAAGCTTGTAGTTGATAAAGCCATATGCTTAGATACCAACTATAAATCAACCTATGGATGAGTGTATTTTAATCAAATGAAAGATAAAATCCAATGGCAGGCGATGCCGAGCATTCAACAGGTCAATAATAGACAGTGCCACCTCTATCGCCTGCGTATTCAGGAGGGGGATTCTAGGGTTGCTGAGTGTCTGCAAGTCCTTGATCCTCAAGAGAAAGCCCGAGCAGATCGAGCGAGTAATCAGGTGGAGCGATTGCGGTTAATATTGGCCAGAGGCATGCTGCGCCAGCTGTTGGCCAAATACTTGAATCAGACGGCCAAATCCATTCGGTTTTTCTATAATTATAAAGGCAAGCCGCAAGTCTCGGCACCGATCATGTTTAACCTATCTCACGCGCACGACACTATTCTTTTTGCGTTTGCCGAAGAGGGCGCACTGGTCGGGGTTGATGTTGAGTACGCGCATCGCTCGCATAACTTGTTGCGCATTGCGAATCGTTATTTTAGTGAAGAAGAATATTCCTACCTTGTCCACTTGCCACCGGGCGAGATCGAAACCTGTTTTTATCACATTTGGACACAGAAAGAAGCGTTTGTGAAAGCGCACGGTCAGGGGTTATCGTATGGGCTTCCGTCTTTCACGGTAAACAGTAATCCAGAAGATGGCGCAGGCTTGGTCTGTGTTGATGAGCATGTCAAAGAAGCCGATGAGTGGTCGCTAAAATCATTCACACCTTTTGATGGCATGGCAGCCGCGGTTGCGATACGAAAATTGGGTGTGGTTTTCGAAGGGTTTGATTTTAGCGCGCCGTGATCTCTGCCTTGATGTTGGTGCTTCGTCATTCCGGCCTTGATGTTAGTGCGTCGTCATCCCGGACTTGATCCGGGATTCATGTTATTAAAACTTAGCAAACAATTCCTGAAGCGAGATATTTTCTTGCGGGGACTTTTCACGTAAATGTTTTAGCGTGACGGTGTTTTTTTCGATTTCATCATCACCTAAAATGATTGCAAGCTCAGCACCGCTATTGTCTGCGCGCTTCATTTGGTTTTTCATGCTGGTGTTGTTGCCAACAACCAGGTTCACGCCGTGCTCGCGTAGGTCTTCTCCAAGCTGCATCGCAGTGATAAGCGCTTTATCGCTTAATGGAATGATGTAGGCTTGCAAAGGATTTTCTTTTTCCAAATTTTCTAACATTAATGCAATGCGTTCTAAGCCCATCGCAAAGCCTACCGCTGGTGTTGATTTTCCACCGAGTTGTTTCACCAAGCCATCGTAGCGACCGCCAGCACACACAGTGCCTTGCGCGCCTAAGCTTGTCGTCGTCCATTCGAAAACGGTGTGACAATAATAATCTAAACCGCGGACCAGGCGCGGATTGATGACGTATGTAATGTCGAGTTCGTCAAGAAAATGTTGAAGGTCAGAAAAATGTTTTTTCGATTCATCATCCAAGTAGTCAATCAATGAAGGCGCTTGTGTGATGAGATTTTGCATATCGGGATTTTTGCTATCAAGGATGCGTAATGGGTTGGAGTTAAGACGACGTAGTGAATCTTCATCTAATGCATCTTTGTTTTCGTTTAAATAATCCATCAACGCCACGCGGTGTGCTTGTCGAGACTCAACAGAGCCCAGCGTGTTGATCTCTAGTGTGACAGCATCGCTTAGCCCTAACTTGTCAATTAAGCGCTTTGATAACAAAATCAGTTCTGCATCGGTATCAGCGCCAGGCAAACCAAAGCATTCTGCACCCAATTGGTGGAATTGACGGTAACGTCCTTTTTGCGGGCGTTCGTGCCGGTAAAAAGGGCCCATATACCAGAGACGTTGGATTTGATTGTAAAGCAAACCGTGCTCGATACCTGCGCGTACGCAACCTGCGGTGCCTTCTGGCCTTAGCGTTAAGCTGTCGCCATTGCGATCGTCGAAGGTATACATTTCTTTTTCGACAATATCGGTCACTTCGCCGATAGTGCGTTTGAAAAGGGTGGTGGACTCAACAATCGGAAAGCGGATTTCGCTGTATCCATATTGCTGGCAGCTGGTTCGAATGAGCGATTCGATATGTTGCCAAACCGGTGTTTCGGCTGGCAAAATATCGTTCATTCCGCGTATGGCTTGTAGTGTTTTATTCATGGAGCTATCTTAGCCCACTTCAGTCTATTTTGCCAACGATGCGACGCTTAGCTTTGTGCGGCGGCCCGCTCATGTGCGACCTTGATTTTAAAGCGACGTTTGGTTCTGTCCGCAAATTCTCCAGCAAGCTGGCCGCATGCGCCATCAATGTCACTGCCGCGGGTGCGTCGAGTATTTGTGGTAAGACCTGCGCGTTTTAAAATCATGCTGAAGCGATCAATCGCGTCTTGGCTTGATCGTTTGTAGCGTGTATTTGGAAACGGGTTGAACGGAATCAGGTTCACTTTACAGCGAATGCCATTCAATATGCGGATGAGTTCTTTGGCGTGCTGTGGTGAATCGTTCACACCATCTAGCATCACATATTCCATTGTGACATGCCGCTTTTTCTCGTTCTCAGGATTGAAATATTCTTTGCAAGCGTCAAGTAACACCTTGATAGGGTATTTCTTATTAATAGGAACTAAAATATTTCTGAGTGCATCATTAGGCGCATGTAAGGAGATCGCTAATGCGCATTTGGAGACTTTCGCAAGCTTAATCATGGCAGGAACAACACCTGAGGTGCTGAGCGTGACGCGGTATTTTGATAAGCCATAACAGTGGTCATCCATCATGATATCCATGGCGGAAACGACGTTATCAAAGTTCAGTAGGGGTTCACCCATACCCATCATAACAACATTGGTAATGCGACGTTTTTTGTCGGTTTTTTCAAGGCCAAGTTGTTGCCGTGCAACAAAAACTTGCCCAATAATTTCAGCGCAGCTTAAATCGCGATTAAACCCTTGGGCGCCTGTGGAGCAGAAGGTACAGTTAAGAGAGCAGCCTATTTGTGAGGAGACACATAAGGTGCCGCGCTCGCGTTCTGGGATATAAACCGCTTCAACCGAATTGCCACAATCGAGTTTTAGCAACCATTTGCGCGTGCCATCTTTTGAAAGTTGGTCAAGTGCAATTTCAGGCGCTTTAATGATGGTGGTTTCTTTTAACTTTTCGCGTAGTGCTTGGCTCAGGTTGGTCATCTTGTCGATGTCTGTGATGCCTTCACCGTGAATCCATTTGATCACTTGAGTCGCGCGAAACGGCTTCTCGCCGATCTCAACGAAGTATTCTCTCAGGGCTTGGTGATCCAAGCCCATGAGATTAACTGTGCGAGTGCTGCTAGTAGCCATTAGTCGAGTTCTGGGAAGAAGAAAGCAATTTCATTACCAGCAGTTTCAGCGGCATCAGAACCGTGAACGGCATTGGCATCGATGCTGTCAGCAAAGTCAGCGCGGATGGTGCCAGCGTCTGCGTCAGCTGGGTTAGTAGCGCCCATTAAGTCGCGGTTTTTTTTGATTGCGTTTTCGCCTTCTAATGCTTGGATCATTACAGGGCCGGAAATCATGAATTCAACTAAGTCATTGAAAAATGGACGTTCTTTATGAACAGCGTAAAAACCTTCAGCTTGGTCGCGTGTGAGGTGAGCCATTCTAGCAGCAACGATATTAAGGCCTGCATCTTCAAAGCGGCTGTAGATCTTACCGATAACGTTTTTAGCAACGGCGTCAGGCTTAATGATTGATAATGTTCTTTCTTTTGTCATTTTGAGTAATTTCCTTACGTTTTATGAAAACAGGAGACATTATAGCCATTTTTAAGAAAATCACGAGGAAAATTTTATCTGATATACGTGCAAAATATTGTAACCCCTTAATATTGCCTTAAGGTTGGGATGTTATCATTCAAGATCACTAAGGTATGTGGGTCTTGAGGAGGAAACACACACCGTTAATGTAGATTAAATGGGGTATATTATGGCTTGGAATCTCGAATATTCAGACGATGAGGGAGAAGAGGTGGTGCAAGCCACTCATGTTCCAGAAGATCTGCCTACTGCTAGGCCGCTGGCCTCTTATTTGCTCGGTTTTGGTGTTATCTGCCGGCGCCTGTTAAGGTCCGAGCCTTTTTCATCAGCTCCCTTAGGCGACGATATTGTAGATGTGGCCGTAGAAGGTGTCGATGCCCCAAAGAAAAAAGCAACCAAGGTGAGTCAATTGGAAGCAGATGCTGCGCTTCCTTTTGAGGCGTGGCTCGTGAATGTGATGACTTTGCAGTTCAACCCTGATGTTAGAGGAAATGAGAGCGGAGACTTTAGTGAGGCTAGCCTTGGGAAAAGCGTGTTTTTAAAGATGCTCAGAAGGCTTCCTAGAAAAACGTTTATAGAAAAATGCTTGGCGACGTTAACACTTGCGGCAGGATTAGTCGAGGTCACGTTGTTCAGTATTGCGCGCATCAGCATGTTAGCGGTTGATGTTTTAGATTACGCTATTTTTAAACCCGTTGCGAAGCTGGGGTATTCAGTTTTATCACAAGGCATGGGGTGGGAAGATAGCTCTGATAGGTATGAAAATCGCAACACCTGGTTGGCGACATTTTTGAAAGGGACGGTTTCTCTTTTTACGTTACCCGTTATGTTTGTGTGGCATTTTGCCGTTAGTAAGCCATTATCAGTCACCGTCTACGCAGAGAGTCGAGCGACAAAAGTGTTATACGCAATTGGTTTGTTGCTTATTGTGGGTTTAGTTATCGGGTTTAGTTGTGGGCTTGGCAGTGTGCCTGTTTTTGGCGCTGCACTGGCCAAGATGGGATTTATACAAATTGCAGGCGATGCGATTGCAGCAGGGTGTTCATCTTTCTTGGCACCAATCACAACAGCGGCTTTTGCTGAAGGCGTGGGTTTATATTTTTCATGGATGGCTGTGGTTGGGGCCTGGAAGTTTATAGCATCAGCGTTTCTCAAGCTCATGAGTTTCGGTCCTGTTATTCGTGAAGAGCTGATCGTTAGATCTGAGCTTAGCAAAGAAGCAAAATTTAATAAAGAAGCTGGATTTGTACCCTATGGATATGTTCGGTCTGTCGAGCCAGAGGGGGCTAAAGCCATCCTTCCGAATACAGACTGGAGAAATTCAGTTTCTCCGGTGTCCCAAGGCCAGGCCTCTGAATCTTTTTATAGTGAATACGAAAATACAAAAACGACAGTGATGGGCTCTATTGTTGAGTCAGACGTAGAGCTCTCTAATGATGAAGATGATTCACTAAAGTATGATGGGCCTGACTGGGTTCGGTCACCCTCGTATGTTAGGAACGGTTAATTTTTTGATTAAATAACTCAAGGAGGAATGTATGCTAAAGGATTTTTTAAGGAATGATGCGCAGCATAATACTCTTCGAAAAGGTTTTTGGAGTCGTGTTGCTGATCGGTTTTATGGGGTGCATGACTATATCCTGGCGCCTACTGAGGAGAGCAATGAGGCGGCAAGCAGGGCAAAACCGCCTAAAGGGTTTTTGGGGAGGCTTTCTGATTGGATTTACCGAGAAGGCATTTACCGAGATGAAGAAGTTCAGCTGACAGATGCAGCACCCAAAAAAGAGGTGCCTCTCTATCTTGCCTGGGTTAAACCTATTTTAAGACCGATTGAAAAAATCGAAGGCTACGTTCGATTGCGGCGTGGCGGACTGTTTTTGACGCTGACAAGTGGGTTGGGTGAGGCGATTATTTTTCTTTTGGATTATGTGATATCTGCAGTGGCGGAATCCATCCCAGCGCTTATTGGTTGGGCTCGTTATGACGTGAAAGATCCAGAG